>ERZ1023396.29-NODE-29-length-96801-cov-6.553284_pt1 | contig 96801 bp, 92 predicted proteins | sample MGYA00380504_ERZ1023396 | MGnify/ENA primary metagenome ERZ1023396 (study PRJEB33173, sample SAMEA4830410) | metagenome | study: EMG produced TPA metagenomics assembly of the PRJEB25223 data set...
AATTGCTGTTTTACCCATTTATGCTTCACCAACCGTTTCTCTCATTGTTTTGACAATCTCTTGTTCACCTGCTATTTTCGCTTGTTTAATAGCTGAATAAAAGGCTTTGGCACTTGAGCTACCATGTGCTTTAACCACAATACCATCAATTCCGAGCAATACTGAACCTCCATATTCAGCATAGTCCATTTTTTGTGTTAGTTGTGTTAAATCTTTGCGTAAGACCAATGCTGCCAATTTATTTTTAAAACTACTTAGTAACGTTTGTTTAAACATTTTACCAAAAGCTTTAGCTACACCTTCGAGATTTTTCAAAATCATATTTCCAGTGTACCCATCTGTGACAACAACATCAGCTGCATCTTCCATTAAACTTTTAGCTTCAACGTTACCACTAAAATTGAACTCATTTTGGGATTCCATTAAATTAAAAGTAGTTTTTGTTAACGAGTTCCCTTTTGCAGCTTCTGTGCCAATATTTAATAGCCCTACTGAAGGTTGTTTAATGCCTCTAATTTTTTGCGCATATATATTACCTAATTGCGCATATTGTAATAGATGTTCTGGTTTAGCTTCTGCATTAGCACCTACATCCATAAATACGAAACCTTTACCAGAAATTGTTGGTAATGTTAATACTAATGCTGGTCTAGAAACGCCTTTAATACGTCCTACTACAAATAAACCAGCCGACATTAAAGCACCTGTATTACCGGCCGAAACACAGCCATCAGCTTCACCTGATTTAACAGCTTCTGCCATGCGCACCATTGAGCTATCTTTTTTCTTTTTAATTGCACGTACGGGTTCGTCTTCCATCGTAATTTCTTCACTACAATGGCGAAAATCAACACGATCGTGTTGAATTGTATTTTGCTGTTCATCTCCAAATAAAATGATTTCTAAATCTTCAAAATCTTTCACTGCTTGTTCTACAGCTTCAAGCACGATTTGAGGAGCATCGTCTCCACCCATCATATCAATCGCAATTTTAACCATTTCCTTCATCCTCACTTGTATAATACATTTTAAAGGTGCCACCAAAAACTTGTTGCTCTTTTACGTATGATTTTACTTCAATTTCATAATATTTATGGTCATTATTGATAACAAAAGCTTCTGCGGTTACCACATCATTTAATTTTACTGGTTTTAAAAATGTTACCTTACTTTCTCTAGTTAAAACAATAGGTTTATGTATTAATGCAACACACAGGGAATTTGCTTGAGCAAATAACACATGGCCTCGAGCAATATAGTTCCGCGAAAATACTGAGTCTTCGCCTATATTAATCATCGACACAGCTTGCTTATTTGGCTCTACATTTATTACATCCCCAATGATTTCACTGCCATCAATGGAGCGAATTCTATCATGATTTTCTTTAGCTACATGTTTAATACGTTTTCTAAGTTCAGGAATATTCAATTGCGTACGGTCTAAACGAATCGTTTGAATGCTCACTGCAAATTTATCGCTTAAAGCATTATCTGTAATAAAAGGGTTGCGTTCAATTTCATTTTTGATTGCTTCTTGTCTTGCCTGTTTTTTTAATTTCATGGCGAACCCTCCTGTTATTTAGTACCAAGTCTTAAACATTCCTCACATATCATAACACTTTCTATTTCTAATCCTCAACAATTATGTAGCATAGTTTATCAAAATTTGCTAAAAACGAAAATTCCTACCATGAGCACTCTAAAATTTTCCACCATTAAATTTTATGAAAAATTCTAATTTTTTTGATTTCTTTTTGTCTTTCTATTGAATTTCAAATAATATAAACGTACAATTTATTTAATTTCACTTTTTAATTTTACTTTAAATGTGAAAATGTTTATACAAAAATTCAGACCACTGAAGTTACGGAGGCTAGTAATGAAAAAATTTATATCTTTATCATTAGTTTCATTTTCGGCTGTTGCTTTACTTTCAAATAATAGTATTCATGCTGAATCATTAACTAAAAGTAACAGTTTGAAAGGTCAACAACTCCAAAAAGAAGTTGGGCAAAAAGCAATATCAAATAGTAGTGATGTAGAGCAATTATTGCAAAATAACGCACAGCAAATCATTGAACATTCATCGAAAAAGCACAAAGAAGCTCAGGTCAAAAATCCATTCGCTCAATATAAAGTTATTAATCAACAACAAGATAAAAATGGTACAACGCACTACAGTTTAAAGCCAAAAGTAGATGGAGTCACAGTTGAAGATAGTACGATTAAAGTTCATATCGACAAAAATAATAATGTATCTTTAATTAATGGTAGCATTGATAAGCCACATATCACAGCCGACAATACAGCTAAACTGTCAAAAGACAGTGCAGTTACAAAAGCCTTTGACGCAATTAATCAATCCCAAGATAAAGTTAAAAACGCAAAAGGCTATGACATCGTGAGTAATAATGAACTAACAATTAACAGTGACAAACAGCGTTTAGTTTATAACATTGACTTAAATTATATCGATCCTAAACCTGCACATTGGAAAATACAAATTGATGCACAAACAGGCGAAGTTATCAAAAAACAAAACGTCATTGAAAATGTTGCTACTGAAGGCAGTGGTACGGGTGTGAATGGAGATACTAAGAAACCTTTACATATTGATAAAGCAAATAATAAATATTCTCTTTTAGATACAACACATAATGGTGCAATTGAAACTTTTACCGCAAATCAAAGTGAAATCAACTATAATGAAATATTAAATGATTCTGCAGAATTCACTGACCAAAAACAACGTGCAGGTGTCGATGCACATTTTTATGCTAATAAGGTTTATGATTATTACTTAAATAATTTTGATAGAGATAGTTATGATAATAACGGCGCAAAAATACAATCCATTGTAAATTATGGTAAGGATTATAATAATGCGGCTTGGACTGGACAATTTATGATTTATGGTGATGGAGATGGTGAGCAATTCGCACCATTTTCTGGATCTAAAGATGTTGTAGCACACGAATTAACACACGCCGTTACTGAAAAAACAGCTCAATTAACTTATCAAGATCAATCAGGTGCATTAAACGAATCATTTTCTGATGTCTTTGGGTACTTTGTAGATCCGGAAAATTGGTTGTTGGGTGAAGATATATATACTCCAGGTAAAGACGGTGATGCTTTAAGAAGTTTATCCAATCCGGAAGATTATAATCAACCTGCACATATGGATCAATATTATACAGGTACTGATGATAATGGCGGCGTCCATACAAATAGTGGTATTCCAAATAAAGCTGGTTATTTAACTATTAAAGCAATTGGTAAAGACAAAGCTCAAGAAATTTATTATCTAGCTTTAACACAATACTTAAGTTCTAATTCTAACTTTGTAGATGCGAAAATCGCATTAACTAAAGCCGCAACAGAACTTTATGGAGAAGATAGCTCAGAAGTAGACGCTGTAGACAAAGCATGGAATGATGTAGGTGTCACAGAGTCATAATATTAATTAATACTAGAGGCTAGGACAAAAATTTGTCCTAGCCTCTAGTTATTATTATTTAATCAAAACTTGTATGTAATAAGTTTTCTTCGATAAATACTCTTAAATGGGTGTACGCATCAGTAAAAAACGCTCCTGATTGTATCAGCTCACCAGCTTCATCTCTCGCAACTTCTAACATTTTATAGTCCTCTACAACATTAGCAACTAAAAAGTCAGGCAAGCCACTTTGTTTTACTCCAAAAAAGTCACCTGGTCCACGCATTTCTAAATCTCTCTCACTTAATTCAAAACCATCTGTTGTTTGTGTCATAATTGTCATTCGCTCTATCCCTGTTTCAGTTTTTGGAGAGGCAATTAATACACAGTAACTTTGATGTTCACTTCGTCCTACACGACCACGCAACTGATGAAGCGTCGACAGTCCAAAGCGGTCGGCGTCGTATATCATCATGAATGTAGCATTAGGTACATTCACACCTACTTCTACTACTGTCGTCGATACTAAAATATCAATTTCATGATTACTAAACCGCTGCATTACAGTATCTTTTTCGTCTGCAGTCAACTTTCCATGTAATAAGCCTACACGTTGTTCACCATAATATTGTTGCAATGATTCAAACAAGGCAACAACATTTTGAACATCCTCTAAATGCTCAGAACTCTCAATGAGTGGACATATGACATATGCTTGTCGACCTTTCTGTAATTCTGCTGTCATTTGATTTAGAACTTGTTCATATGCTTCATGTTTTGACCATGAAGTGATGATAGGTTTTCGTCCTTTTGGTAACTGTTTAATTGATGAGACATCCATTTCACCGAATACAGAAATAGCTAATGTACGAGGAATAGGCGTCGCAGTCATGAATAATACATTAGTCATAGCGCCTTTTTCGCGTAATAATTGGCGTTGATTCACTCCAAAACGATGCTGTTCATCGGTAATCACTAAACCAACTTGTTGGAAAACAACATCATCTTGAATCAAAGCATGTGTCCCAATTAAACAATCTATCTCTCCTGCTTTTAATTGCTCTAACAATAATTTTCGTTTTTTCCCTTTTACTGAACCTGTCAATAAAGCTACATTCATAGTATCACCAAATAACTGAACTAAACTTTCTGCATGTTGTTCAGCTAATATTTCAGTCGGTACCATTAACGCAGATTGATAGCCGGCCGTTTTTAAGGCGTACATACAAATTGCAGCAACCACAGTTTTGCCTGATCCCACATCACCTTGCAGTAGTCTGTGCATGCGAATAGGTGCCTTTAAATCACGAAAAATTTCATTCACACTATTTTTTTGCGCATCTGTTAATTCAAAAGGTAAGCGTTCAATAAATTGTTTGACTAACGTAATATTATATTCTACTTCAACTGCTTCATCCGAAGATTTTTCTAAGCGGTTTAACCATTGCATACGTAATTCAAACATGAATAATTCAGTAAATGCATACGTTCGACGTGCTTTCATCAATGACGGTTTATCTTTTGCAAAATGTAAAGCTTTTAACGTGTCAGACAACGACTCCAACTTGTATTTCTTTCTTAGTTCATCTGACAGCCATTCGTGAATAGTAACATCTTGTAATACTTGACGAATCATCTCACGTAATGGTTTTTGCTTGATACCTTCTTTTATCCGATAAACAGGTTCAAATTGTTCTTCTTCTGTATTACTTTGTTGAAAGAACATACGAGTGCCATTAATTTCCTGTTTATTACGTTGCCACTTCCCTTTAATAGTGACCATTTGATGTAACTCAATTTTTTTCTTTAAATAGGGTTGATTAAAAAATACACATTTAACAGCAATTTGATTGACCATTATATGTACAGTTAACTTTGACTTATTGCGACCAAAAAAAGCGACAGTTGGTGTTGAATAAACTTCACCCACAACTGTCACCATAGATTGATCATCTGCTTGATTTAAGTCAATTACAGTATTATCTTCATAGCGCATTGGTAAATATAAAATTAAATCTTCAACTGTATGGATATTCAATTCATTTAATACTGCCAAACGCTTCGGCCCCAAACCTTTTATTTTAGTTAAGGGATACGGGCTCTCTATTAAATTGACTTTTGTCATAATTAATCACCAAATATTTCTTGTTTTAAACGTTGCCCTGTAGGTGTTCCAGCTAAACCACCACGTCCAGTTTCACGTAAAGCTGAAGGCATTGTTTGTCCAATTTTATACATTGCTTCAATAACCTCATCGGTCGGTATTCTTGATGTAACTCCAGCAAGTGCCATATCTGCTGAAACTATCGCATTTGATGCACCCGCTGCATTACGTTTTACACAAGGTACTTCTACCAACCCAGCGACAGGGTCACATACTAAACCTAGCATATTTTTCAAACAAATTGCAAAAGCTTCGGCCGATTGTTGTGGCGTACCTCCAGCTAATTCTACTGTAGCACCGGCTGCCATTGCTGCTGCAGACCCTACTTCTGCTTGACAACCACCTGCTGCACCAGAAATTGATGCATTATTAGCTACAACAAAACCAAAAGCACCCGATGTTAACAAGAAATTTAGCATATCTTTTCTTGAAGGATTTAATCTCGGTTTCAAACCAAATAATACACCTGGAACGACACCAGCAGAACCTGCAGTTGGTGTAGCACAAATTTTGCCCATAGCAGCATTAACTTCATTTGTAGCAACTGCTTTGCTTACTGCATCTAAGAGTGTATTACCTGCTAATGATTGACCACTAGCAATATAATTTTTAATAAGTACTGCATCACCACCAGTTAAACCAGTAGTTGATGTCACGCCCTCAAGTCCTTCATCCAATGCATTTTCCATAGTTTGTAAGTTTTTATCCATATTTGCATATACTTCATCAGCTGTTAGTCCAGTGATACTCATTTCTTGTTCTAACATTACTTCATGAATTTTTTTATTTTCTGTTTCACAAATTTCCACTAATTCCTTTACACTTTTAAACATGCTATACCTCCATTAGGCGTCGCCCATGAGTGAAACAGTCACTACACCATCGACGTTTTTAATTTTTTCTATAATATCTTCGTTTATAGCATCGTCTAATTCGCAAGTCATTAATGCCTGATCGCCTTTTTCTTTTCTTGAGACTTGCATGCTACCAACGTTAATGCTCGAATCCCCAAGAATATTCGCAACACGCCCTATCGTACCAAATGTATCTTTATGGAAGACTAGTAGTGCTGGATAATTACCACTGATAGCGATATTAAAGCCATTGATCGCCACTACTTCTATTTTTCCTCCACCAATAGACACACCTTCTACAGAAATTTCTTTTTCACCATCACGCATATTTAGAATAGCAGTGTTGGGATGTGAGCGTTCTTCTGCCATTTCTATGAAGTTTACTTTCATTCCGACCTCTTCTGCTGTTTGTAAACTACTTTTAATACGATCATCATCTGTATCATAACCTAATAAGCCACCTACAAGTGCAACGTCCGTACCATGCCCTTGATACGTTTCCATGAAAGAACCATATAAATATATATCTACTTGTTTTGGAACTTGACCAAATAAGTCTTTGGCTACTAAACCAATTCTTACAGCACCTGCAGTATGTGACGATGATGGTCCAACCATAGTCGGACCTATAATATCAAATACACTTTTATATTTCATAATTATACCCCACTCTTAATTTTAATGTTTCTAAATTATAACAAGAGAGTAAGCTTTTATAAACCGAAATTGGTTATAATGCTTATTCATAATGCTACTTCAACCATTGCTCAACGATGAAACTTTAAATAAACAGCACAAAAAAGAGCGGAAGTGAAATCAAATCCAACAAAAATTGATTTCCTATTCCCGCCCTAACCAGTATCTTGTTATGATTTAAACGCCTAAAAAAACTAATTTAAACAAAACCATATTATTAAAAGATACTGTACCAGCTACCTTTTAATTTATTCCACTGAAAATAAATAAGGATATACTGGTTGCTGACCATGATGTAAATCCATTTCTATTTCTGGGTATTCCGTTTCTAACCATTGTTCAATGGCTGCAGTCGTATCATCATCAGCCTCTGCTCCTGCAATAATAGTAATGATTTCGCTGTCCTCTTCAATCATGTCTTGTAGTAATTGTTGAACCGCTATATTTTGCTCAACATTACTTGTCACAATTTTGTCTTCTGCTAAGCCCATAAATGCATCTTTTTTAATTTCCACACCATCAATTGTAGTATCTCTTACCGCGTAAGTAATTGCACCGGATTTAACTACAGATAATGATTCAAGCATACGTTTTTTATTGTCAGTTAACGTATCTTCTTTATCATAATTAAACAGCGCTGCAATGCCTTGTGGAATTGAACGTGTAGGCACTACAAGTGCTTCTACATCTACAATATCTGCTGCTTGTTCACTAGCCATTTGAATATTTTTGTTATTAGGTAAAATCAACGCACGTTTACAATTTGATTGTTTAATCACATCAATGATATCCTGCGTAGATGGATTCATCGTTTGACCACCATGAATTACATGTGTAGCACCCATCGATTTGAATAACTCAGAGATACCTTCACCCATAGAAATCGTAATAACTGCAGTTTCTACGTTAGAAGTGGTAGTTTCAGTTTGAGCTGTTTGGTTGTTTTGTTCTTTTTTAATTACCTCTCGATGTTGTTCACGCATATTTTCGGATTTCAATTTAATTAATTCGCCGTATTGCTGACCATAATTAAATACATCACCAGGTTTTTCAGTATGTACATGAACTTTCACAATTTCATCATCATTAATTACTAATAATGAATCGCCAAATTGACTCATATCTTCTCTAAACTCATTTTCATCAAATGTTTTAGCTTGTTCATCAAATTTAACCATCATCTCAGTACAGTAACCGTAAACGATATCCTCAGTATTTATCACACCATGAAAATCATGTGCTTCAGTCACTAATGATTCAGCGTCTATTTTTTGGCTATTATCTTCTATAGTTTCACCTTTTAAAGCCGCTAAAAATCCTTCATAGACCAATACTAAGCCTTTACCGCCACTATCAACTACACCTACTTCTTTTAATACTGGTAGTAAATTAGGTGTATTATCTAAAGATTCTTTGGCACTTTCTACAACGAAAGACATAAGTTCCAAACAATCTTCTGTCGATTGTGCTTTATCAATTGCTGCACTGCCAGCATCTTTAGCTACAGTTAATATTGTCCCCTCAACTGGCTTCATGATTGCTTTATAAGCTGTGTCAACACCAGCCTGTATACTTTCAGCGAGTTGTTGTGCATTGATTTCTTCGTTTTCTTCAAGTGCCTTACAAAAACCTCTGAAAATTTGTGATAAAATCACACCTGAATTACCTCGCGCACCCATTAAGAGCCCTTTTGAAAATGTTTTTCCTAATGCTCCTATATGATTGGATGAATTGTGCTCGACTGCTTCTCTTCCTGAAGTCATTGTTAAATTCATATTTGTCCCCGTATCACCATCAGGAACAGGATACACGTTGAGTGAATCCACTAAGTCTGCATGTTTTGATAAGTTTTGCGCCCCTTGTATTATCATATCGGCAAAAAGCTTACCATTAATTGTGCTAACCATTTCTATAATATCCTCCTAGTTTTTCATGCCGTTATTTATGCGCACACCTTGTACGTATATATTAATTGCTTTTACTTTTATTTTTAATGTTTGTTCCAATGTATATTTAACTGTAGATTGAACATTACTTGCGACCTCAGATATTTTGACACCATAACTTGTGATAATATACATATCCACAACTATTTCACCTGAATTTTCTTTAACCACAATACCTTTAGCATAATTTTCATGCCCAAGTATTTCTGCAATGCCATCTCTAACTTGTTGTCTTGAAGCCATTCCTACAATGCCATAACATTCCACTGCTTTACTACCAACAACGTTAGCTATCACTTCATTTGAAATATTGATATTACCATAATCATTTTTAATTTCCAATGTCATTTTATAGGCCCCCTCAAAATTTTCCCTCAACAGATGTTTGATTGTTTAGAATTACAATTAACGCATCGTAGAAAAATCTACAATATTTCACATCGTATAATTATAGCATAATTTATTCACTGTAAAAGTACAATGTTAAATATTTATAATTTTATTGCCATGACTTTCAATTTATGATATATTATCCAAGTATGTAGTAGACACGTGTATTTATATTTATTAAAGGAGGTACTTTCATGGGCAAACAATGTTACGTAACAGGTCGTAAAGCTTCAACTGGTAACAATCGTTCACACGCTTTAAATTCTACTAAACGTAGATGGAATGCTAACCTTCAAAAAGTTAGAATTCTTGTAGACGGAAAACCTAAAAAAGTTTGGGTTTCTGCACGTGCTTTAAAATCTGGTAAAGTTACTAGAGTTTAATAAATATAATGCACAGTAAAAAGACCAGTCCTTATGTGGAGGATTGGTCTTTTTTTATGTTTAAGCATCTTTACTTTTAATCATTAACAAACTACCATTATCGATTATCACTTTGCCCCGTTCCTCATTCAACTCATTAGACACTGTTAATGTAGAACCGAGTGCTAATGTCTGATTGAATAATTCGTATTTAAAATGTTGCAATGTAATCGTAACTGGATAAATGACTGGTATAAAAGATACATACTGATAAGATTCATCTCTACTAACTATGTGCTGACCCTGTGGTAAATATTGTATTTCATTTTGAGCATCAATGATACGCAAATTGACATTACCTTGATGATATTCAGGCTTTTCTAAAATTTGCAAAGCACCCATAAAATGATCCAATCGCGCCCCAGTAGCACCATATATTTCTATATCATCATATCCTGCATCAATTGCTTCTGCTATTGCTAGTGCTAGATCTGTATCATCTTTTTCAGCCTCAACGGGGTTTACGTTCAGCGTTTCAACAAGTAACATTCTTTCTTTATCTGTGACTGAATCAAAATCTCCGACAGCCAGCTTAGGTGTAATGTCATGTTGTATTAAAATGAGCGCGCCTCTATCTACACCAATCCAGTGGTCATCATTTGCGGTTTCGAGTAATTGAGCCGGCAAATTACGGTTACCACATAGAATTTTAGCTTTCATATTATCAACCTTTCAGTTGTTTTGTCGCAGTTGCATAATCATTATGTCCAAAGAAATAGGAACCAGCGACTAACATTGTTGCGCCTTTGTTAATGACTTGTTGAGCTGTCATATCATTAATGCCACCGTCAACTTCAATATCAAAAGTTAAATTTAGTTGTGATTTCAACTCAGCTAAACTTTCTATCTTAGCTAGACTATTTTCGATAAATGCCTGGCCACCAAAACCTGGATTCACTGTCATAATTAGAACATAATCTACCATGTTTATAATTGGTTTAATGGCATCTATAGGTGTACCCGGATTCAAAACCACTCCAGCTTTCACATTTTGATTTTTAATCTGTTGCACTACCCTATGTATATGAGGTGTTGCTTCTACATGTACTGAAATCATATCTGCACCGTGTTGCGCAAATAATTCAACATATTGTTCAGGTTGTTCAATCATTAAATGGACATCAATGGGTAATGTTGTTCCTTTACGTACTGCTTCTAAAATAGGTAATCCTATTGATATATTTGGAACAAATTGTCCATCCATCACATCAAAATGGACACCATCTGCACCTGATGCTTCTATTTGTGTTAACTCTTCTTGTAATTTTAAAAAATCTGCTGATAATAATGAAGGATAAATTTTTGCCATTAGTATCGTTCCTTTCTGTTACTAATTTCGTTGTATAATTGAACATAATGATCATAACGAAATTGGGCAATGTTGTTATTTTCTAACTCAATTTTGACATTACATTTTGGTTCTTTTATATGGTTGCAATCTCTAAATTTACACAACTCCCCATATTCAGCAATGTCGACAAAATACGATTTTAGTTCTTCTTTTTGAATATGATCAAAATCTAATGCACTAAAACCTGGAGTATCTGCAATAAAACCATTATGCCGTTCATACAATTCTACATGTCGTGTAGTATGACGACCTCGATTTAATGATTTAGAGATATATTGCGTTTCAATATTTAACTCTGGGAAAAAGTGATTTAATAAAGTGGACTTACCAACACCTGACTGACCACTTAATACTGCTAAACCATTTCCCCAAGCGTCAAAAATTGCAGAAATATCATCTTCTAATCCAACGAATTGTGTTTGGTAACCCATAGCTTCATAAATTGTTAGAAGCTCTGTAATTTTGTGAACTTCTTCCGTCGTCAAAAGATCTTTTTTCGTAACTAAAATGCGCGGCCGCATATGATATGAGTGAGCAATAACCAAAAATCGATCTAATAGTTGTGTAGAAAATGATGGTTCTATCGCACTCATCACTATAATTAAATGGTCTACATTACTCACAGGTGGACGTTTAAGTTCATTTTTTCTAGTATGCACATTTTGTATATATCCTTCAGTAATATTTTCAACTTCAAAATCCACTACATCACCCACAATAGGTGAAAACTTATTTTTTCTAAATAATCCTCTAGGCTTAGTATCAAACATTTCACCATCGACATCTACACGATAAACGCCACTCAAAGATTTAATAATACGGCCTGTTTTCAATCTAGCACCTCTCTTCAGTATGTTTACTTCTATTATTATAGCAAAGGCTTATAAAATTAAATAATAAATAATATTAATTAAAAAAGGTTAGATAAAAAGTAGTAATGACATAAAGTAAAGCTTATACATGCACTTAACTTCACTTTATGCCAAATCGAGCACTTCTCAGTCACTCAATTCACTACTTTATCTAGCCTTCCATCAATTATTAAAAATCATATGGTATGTCTTTATCTGCGATTATTTTGCCATCTAAACGGACAGTATAACCTGCAGTTTCACCTTTTTCTATTTTCATAGGTATTTTAATTGTTTTGTCATCTTTAATTTTGAAAGTTTGAGTTGCAGAAGAACCAGAATGATCTTTGTCACGAACATAAACTTTAACTTCTTGACTCTCATCGTCTTCGCCACCATAATTTATATTGAAAGTTTCAGTATATGTTTTTACGTCTGACTCATCATCTTTGTCTTCTTCTTTGTCTTTTTCTTTGTCAGCCTTGTCTTCTTTGTCATCTTTTTCTTCTTTACCTTTAGAAACTACAAAACTAACTGTTGAACCTTCATCAACTTCTTCATCTTTTGGAGATTGACTAATAACCGAGTCTTTCTTAATGCTATCATGATTGCGCTCTTCGGTTACAGCAACATCAAAACCTTTGGCTTCTAGCGCTTCTTTCGCTTCTTTAAATGGTTTTTTCTCGTAATTGTCGACATGTACTTGTTTAACACCTAAAGATTGCGTTAGTTTAATTTGGCTAGACAATTTAACTCTATCGCCTGCAGTTTTATTTTGATCTTCAATTAATCCTTTTGGTGTATTATTTTTCGTATATGATTCAGTGACTTTTACATTATCAAAACCAAGATTTTCTAATTTATCTAATGCTTGTTCTTTAGATAAACCATAAAGATTCGGCATTTCTTTTTTATTAGGTCCTTTTGATAATACTATATCAACTGTGCTTTTTTCTTCTAATCTTTGACCTTTTTTAGGTGATGTTTTAATGATTTTATTTTCATCATATTTGTCACTATATGCTCTAGATATTTCACCTAATTTTAAATTATTATCTTTTAATGTTTGTTCAGCTTCTTTTTCTGTTTTACCACTTAAGTCAGGAGTTTCTAAATATTTATTGCCAAACATCCCCATAGCTATAAAACCGAATAAGCCAAATAATAATAAAACGAATATGAAGGCATAAAAGAACTTTTTATATTTGGATCTTTTTTTAGTTGGCACCGCATAGATTTGCTCTTCTGATGACTGGAATTTTTGTTGTTCTACAATTGGTATTTGCATCGTTTGGTCGATGTCTTTATTTTGTTCTTGTTTGGCTTTATTTGCTATTTCATCTTTATCAATAGCAATCGTTTGAGTTGTCATATCTTCGGATACATATTTATCCTCAGCGGCACGTTCAGATGACAATGCACTGTTTAAATCTGTTGTCATTGCATCTATAGATTGATAGCGATCTGCCTTATCTTTTTCAGTAGCTTTCAATACTACATTACTTAATGCTTGAGGAATTTCTGTACGATGATCTGAAACATTAGGTATTGCTTCTTGAATATGTTTAATAGCAATACTAATTGCATTTTCACCATTAAAAGGTGGTTTACCTACAAGCATTTCATATAATACTACGCCAATTGAATAAATATCTGTACCACTATCAGTTGCTTCACCTCTTGCTTGTTCTGGTGACAAATATTGCACAGTTCCTAAGACGTGATTTGTTTGCGTCATTGTCGTTTCGCTTAAAGCTTTAGCAATGCCAAAATCAAGTATCTTAAGTGTTTTGTCTTTTTCAATTAATATATTTTGAGGCTTAATATCTCTGTGTACAATACCCGTATCATGTGCATGTTTAATACCATCAAGAATTTGATTAGTAAAATTCATAACTGTATCAATTTCTAACGGACTATGTGCCTGAATAAACTCAGACAATGTTGGTCCTTCAATATATTCCATTACTATAAAAAAGCTCGATTCATTCTCAGTTACATCGAATACTTTAACAATATTTTCGTGGGACAATTGTGTTAGATTATGTACTTCTCGTTCAAACCGTTTAATCGTTTCTTCTTTTTCACCATGAGAAATCGTAATTGCTTTAATAGCAACTTTACGATTTAATATCGTATCTTCAGCAAGATAGACGTTGCTCATTCCACCGCCACCAAGTTTTTCTAACACTTTGTAACGATCATTCAACGTTGTACCTATCATACTTTATCACCTTCAATCTTAGCTAGTATTATACTAATATTATCATTGGAATCATTCGTCAATGCGATATCAATAAGCGAATGTCCTAAACTATCCATTGTTGCATCTTCATCATTCAAAATATCTTGAATCGGTTTGTTTTTAACATAATCGGTTAATCCATCTGTATTTAACATCAAAAAATCATAGAAATTAGTTTTTTTCACAAATATATCCGGTGATACTAATTTATCTGTCCCCATTACCTTCGTAATAATATTACGTTGTGGATGATTAAATGCTTCTTCTTCTGTGATTTGACCAATCATTACTAAATGATTAACAAAAGAATGATCATTTGTAATTTGTTCAACTTCTCGACTATTCACTAGATAAGCACGTGAATCACCAATATTTGCTACTACTACATACTCATCAAAGACTAATGCACAGACACAAGTGGTTCCCATTCCACTATATTCAGGGCGGTCTGTCGATAACTGATAAAGTTCTCTATTAATACGTTTTAATGTTGTACGTAACCAACTTTCTGCCTGATCAGGTTCTATCAGATTTTCTTCTTCAAAACATTTTTGCAGTTCGTTTGTTACGTATTGGCTAGCAATTTCACCTGCTAGATGACCTCCCATGCCATCACATAAAACAAGCAATTGTTGCTGTGTTTTATTGTAAAATATGCCACCTGTATCTTCATTATTTTCACGGTATTGACCTTTGTCAGAATAAATTTGTGCCTTTAGCATTTGGCTCTACCTCGTTTCTACTTGACGTTCCTTTGCTCTTAATTGACCACAAGCTGCATCAATGTCAGAACCTTGTTCACGTCTAATTGTTGCATTAATACCTAATCGTTTAAGTTCTTTTTCAAATTTGAAAATATCTTCTTTTGGCGTTTTTACATAATTACGTTCAGGTACATGGTTTACTGGAATTAAGTTCACATGACAATTCAATTTTTGAATAAGATGTGCTAATTCACGTGCATGTTCTAGTTGGTCATTGACACCACCAAATAAACCATACTCAAATGTGATACGACGGTTTGTTTTCTCTTGATAATAATGAATAGCTTCCATCAATTTTTCAACATTATAAGCTCTATTTATAGGCATTAATCTTGAACGTATTTCGTCTTTTGCTCCATGTAAACTCACTGCAAAATTAATTTGAATATCTTCATCAGCAAAATCATAAATACGCGGTATAATACCAGATGTTGAAACTGTAATATGTCTCGCACCAATGTTTAAACCATTATCGTTATTTACTATTTTTAGGAAATCCATCATTTCATCATAGTTTTCAAACGGTTCTCCAATTCCCATAATAACAATTTGAGAAACGCGTTCTTCTGATTCGTCTAAGGCCTTTTGTACAGTAAGTACTTGTGAAACAATCTCTCCTGCTTCTAAGTTACGTTTCAAACCTCCGAGTGTGGACGCGCAGAATGTACAACCAATTCGACAACCTACTTGTGTCGTAACACACACCGAATTACCATATTCATGTCTCATTAATACTGTTTCTATTGTATAGCCATCCTGTAATTCAAATAAAAACTTAATTGTACCGTCTTTACTTTCTTGTTTAACTACCGTTGTTAATGTAGTAATTGCAAAATGTTCGCTTAGTAGATTTCTTAATTCTTTTGACAAGTTTGTCATTTCATCTATACTATCAACACGTTTTTCATATAACCATTCAAAGATTTGTTTTGCTCTGAATTTTTGTTGGCCATGTTCTACCAACCAATTTTGCATTTCATCGTAACGCAAAGAATAAATCGATTGCTTTTCAAAATCTGGAAGAAATTTATTTTTCTTCTTTTTTTCCGTTGTAATCATAATATTATTGTTCCTTCCTTTTAATTTTAGTAATAAAGAAGCCGTCAGAGTTAAAATCTTGTGGTAAAATCTGCATCGTTTTCACTTGTTCTTTAGTAATTGGATGTTCAATCAACTCAAATTCAAAATCCTTATTTTCTTTTAAAAATGTATAAATTACATTTTCATTTTCTAATTGTTCAACTGTACAAGTTGAATACACGATCGTACCACCTGGTTTCACATTGTGTTTGATATTGTTTAGAATCTCTAATTGCAATTCTACCAATGCTTGAATAGACGTTTGACTTTGTTCATATTTAATTTCAGGTTTATGGCTCAAGACACCTAAGCCACTACATGGCGCGTCAACTAAAATCTTATCATAAACTTTATCATATTTTTGCGTAGCATCGTGTTGATAACTCAAAATGTTAGATAATCGTAACTTTCTTTTATTAAAATTTATTAATTCTATTTTATGTTCATGTATATCTGTTGCATCTACTTGCCCTTGGTTTGCCATCAGCTCAGCGATATGACATGCTTTTCCTCCAGGTGCACTACACGCATCTAAAACGCTGTCGCCAGGCTCGGGTGCTAAAACATTCGCTACAAACATTGAACTTTTATCTTGAATAGATACTAAACCATCTTTAAAAATTCTAGACTCAATTATAGTGTTACCTTTAATGTGTAAACATTCAGCAATATCGTGATCTTGTTCCACTTCAAATCCTTCATCTTGTAATTTTGCAATGACTGCTTCTATTGTAGTTCGAGTCGTATTAACACGGACGGTTTGATTTACTTTTGTCAAAAATGATTGCGCCATCGCTTCAGTTTTCTCAATACCAAGATGAGTAACCCAATGTTTTACTAGCCATTTAGGAAGACTATATACTATTGCAATACGTGTTTGATCATTGTTAATATTACTGAAATCAGGTAATTCTGTGCGCATGAAATTACGTAAAATTCCATTTACTACATTACCATTATGCGGTCCGCCTTTATACTTAGCTATTTCCACCGCTTCATTAATAATGGCATGTTGTGGTATACGATTTAAATACACATGTTGATAAATGCTCATCCATAATAAGAGTCTGACCCATCCTTTAATTTTAGTTTGCACAAAAGGTTTCAACATATAATCTAACGTATATTTACGTTTTAATGTACCATAGACTATTTCTGTATATAAATTTTTATCTGCACGTGATAATGGATATTCAGATAATATATTATTTATTTCAAGATTACTATATGCTTTGTCGTTAATAATCGCTTGTAACGAATCAAAAGCTAACATTCTAGCCGTAGTTGTCATCATTTAAGTTCCTTTCCAACAAGTGACGTTTGGACACCGCTTAAATAATTTGCAGCAAGCATTCGTTTTTTCCCCGCAACTTTAATATCAGTTAACGCTATTGCATCAGCTGATCCTGTTCCTACTATAATAGCTTTTTTAGTCGTTTCGATAATCTTTCCTGCTTTACCTTGTTTATTACGTTCGATTTTAGCAGCATAGATCTTCATGTTTGCATCGTCTAATGTAGTATAAGCAACTGGCCAAGGTGATAAGCCACGAATGTGGTTATATATTTCATCTGCTGACTGGTTCCAATTAATGTGTTCATCTTCTCTACTAATGTTAGAAGCAAATGTAGCGTGTGCATCATCTTGTGGTGTGCGCTCATTCGTTTCATTAATGATTGATGGTAATGTTTCTTTTAATAAAGTTGCACCTAAAAAGCTTAATTTATCATGCATCGTACCGACGTCATCTGTTTGTTCAATATCGATAGCTTGTTGTGCAATAATATCACCGGCATCAAGCTTAGCTACCATATACATTATAGAAATTCCTGTTTGGGATTCGCCATCAATAATTGCTTGATGGATTGGTGCGCCACCTCTATATTTTGGTAATAAAGAAGCATGAACATTTATTGCCCCTAATCTTGGTGCTTCAAGTAAGCTTGTAGGTAAAAGTTGACCAAATGCAGCAGTCACTATCAAATCAGCCTCTAAATTAATTAACGTATCTAATTCCTCAGATGTCGCTAACTTTTCAGGTTGATACACTGGAATACCTTGTGCTACTGCTACTTCTTTAACAGGCGGTGCTGTTAAAGTTTTCTTTCTCCCTACAGGTCTATCTGGTTGAGTCACTACTGCTATAACATTATGCTCTGCAATTAACATTTCTAATACTTTTGTAGAAAAATCTGGTGTACCCATAAAAATTATTTTACTCATCGTCAAAATACGCCTCCATCTCATCCTCAGTTAAAATTTTTTCAGCGCGCTCTGTAAACAAAACACCATTAAAATGATCCACCATATGTAAAATCATGCGTGCTACATCATCATATGCAGTAAGTTCTACATCATTGCCTTCTTTATCATTACTTTGTACTACAATCATATTACTTCTAGTTACCTCTCCGTATACATCAGGTAAACTTATGGAACCTTCTAAATCGGTTGTACATTCTTCTGATTGCTTAATAACGACTGGGTTGATAAGTTGTAATAAACCGTCAATTTCCATATCTATTATTGCAACTTGAGAATTTATATTAATTTGTGGAGCACATAACGCAGATGCTTCGACGTCATACATAGTGTCTTCTAAATCTAATAGTAACTGCGCTAACTCGCTATCAAAACGTTCCACTTTGTTTATTTTCTTCGTTAATATTGGATGTTGTTTTGCTACCAGTTGCCGAATCGTCATGGCATTGCCACCTCTCAAAAATTCATCATACAATTATAACTTATCTAAAGTAAAATTGCGACCTTAATATCCAGATACGTTTGGAATTAAATATACTACAGGTCTAACTACGTCTTCAAAATATTTCCACCTTAATTATAATAATTTGAGCTGCTCAGTGACATAATGCTTTGTAGTTAATTACACTTCTAGAGTGAGCAATTAATATAATAACAAAAAGACGTAAGGTCACTTTACTTCGTCATAAGTAATAGTTCGTCCTCACGTCTCTTAAATAATTTAAATTTTATCTACTTATACATGCCATAATAGTAGTAACTCTCGATTTATCACAAGTTACTACAACTTTCACAATCTATTTTTATTCCTTCATTGTAAGTTTCGTCCGTTGTTCACCAGTTGAAGTAAAGTTATTTGGTATGAGCCAACGCTGAAATTCACTTTTGATTTCAGGCCATTCCGCATCTAACATTGAAAACCAAGCTGTATCACGATTTCTATTTTTATAAATCTTATGTTGCCTAAAAATACCTTCGAAGGTAAAACCTAAACGTTGGGCACTACGAAATGAAGCTTTATTTAAAGCATCACATTTCCATTCGTAACGTCGAAATCCTAAAGTTTCAAAAATATATTGAGCTAATAAAAAATGAACTTCCGTGGCGATACGTGTGCGCTGTAACTTTGTTGAATATTGTATATGACCTACTTCTATCGATCCATCCTGTACATTAATTCTTAATAATGCTAATTCACCTAATGCCTCATTTGTTTCTTTATCAACTATTGCGAAAAAGTAAGGATCTGTTGAGTCAATTTGATTTTGAATAAATTGTTTAAACTGATTATAATCAGTGATTGGCTCTCTTGGTAAGTATGTCCAATTATTATTGTCTTTTTCATTTCCTAAATTTTTAAATAAATCATCAATATGTGTATTATCAATTTTTTCTAAGCGGCTATAATTACCTTCTAATACTTGTGCAGTAGGTTTTTTAGGCATTTCAAAGTCTGGCAATGCGAAACCAATTTGTTGATTATATTTATTATATGGCATGTTAATTTCTCCTTACTTAATGTTATAGATGAAGGTATTTTTATTTATGAAAGTGTTCTGAGTTTGAAAAGTGGGCTTACCTATTATTTTGTTTCCAACGCTTACCATTTATTACTGTATACGTTTGTGAATTATAAATAATATAGCATTCTAACTTGTAAAAAGTAAATATGTCGGTCATTATATTGTATAATTATTTTTTAACTTAACGTTGAAAAAAACTTGATTTGAAGCGCATTTTCAATGCAACCAGTATTGTCAATATGAAAAGAGACTAGGACGAATCAACATTGTCCTAGCCTCTTTGCTTAGTAGTTGTAAATATATCTCGGTCATCATAGATTTAAGTTAATATTAATGTGAAGCGGAAGTCACTCCACATAGTAAATTCTATAATTCATTTATATGTTTGTATAGACAGTATAATTGAAAGGTAAAATATTAATTATTGTTAGTAAAAACAATAATTTAACATCAATGATTAAATATTCTTCCATCTATAGAGACATCATTCTATACCAGACTGTCGACAAAGTTACCGTCTTTGTTGGCAGTTTTTGTGCATGCTTTCCGCGGGCACTGCCTCAGCCTATTTAGTCTTCGGCTCGTGCTTTTCCCGCAGGAGTCAGCTCAAAAAGCTGCCATTTATGATAGGAAAATATTGGTATTTATATTAAGTAGTAAAGTTGTCTATTATGTTGAATACATCAAATGACAATTGAGATCAACTAAAATGATGTTTATCTCTGAATTATTTCCTAATAATTATTTATTACATTAAGTCAATGTGAAATTGGACTTAGACTTTGTTGGCAGTTTTTGTGCATGCTTTTCGTGCGCACTGCCTCAGCCTGCGTAGTCTTCGGCTCGTGCTTTTCTCGCAAAAATAGGCATAAATCACTACAACATATAAATTGAAATAAATAAACCCTTCGCAAATTAATGCGAAGGGTTTATCTCTGTTCTGTATATGAACTGTTTAAATCTTTCAGGTATCTTTTCTCTAGCTTAGTGAATAGTTCAAGTTAAACTATCTGCCCTTTTTATTATTTAATAAGGTAATCAAACTCTTGAAAATATTGGCATAAAGCCATTTATCAACCTATTTTACATCATCATTTGTGGATTGATATCTATTTTTAACGATAATTTGTCTTTTATATATTGTTCATGATAATAATCATCTAAATATTGTAAAGCTTCATGTAATGCTGGTTCATTTTTATATTTTACCAGTATTTGAAAGCGATATTCGTTGTTTATACGTGACAAAGCAGCTGGTGACGGACCTAAAACAAAAGCTTTATCAGAAATGTGTTGTAATAATATTTGATGAATATGTTTAGATGCTTCCATAACTTTTTTCATATTTTGATGTGCTATCGTAAAATTAATCAAAAAGAAATATGGTGGATATTTACCTAATTTTCGATAATTCATCTCTTTATAATAAAATGCAGTGAAATCATTCGCTTGCACATCTTTTATAGCATAATGTTCAGGATTATATGTTTGTATAATTACTTGGCCTTCTTTTTCATGTCTTCCAGCTCTACCTGAGACTTGAGTTAACAATTGATAAGTGCGTTCACTTGATCTAAAGTCTGGTAAGTTGAGCATCGTATCCGCATTTAAGACACCTACTAAAGTAATATTAGGAAAATCTAACCCTTTAGCTATCATCTGTGTGCCTAGTAAAATATCACCTTTGCCTGCACCAAAATCATTTAACAATTTTTCATGAGCACCTTTTCTCGACGTAGTATCTACATCCATCCTTATAATTTGTGCTTCTGAAAATACTTGTTGTAGCAATTCTTCTACACGCTGTGTTCCGGTACCAACTTGACGTATATGCTCGCTTTCGCAATTTGGACATTGATTTGTCGGTTGTTCTTGATGGCCACAATAGTGACACTTTAGTAAGTCTGATGATTTATGGTACGTCAACGAAATATCACAATTTGGGCATTGTGGTACATGACCACAGTCACGACATAACATAAATGAAGCATAACCACGACGATTTAGAAAAAGGACGATTTGTTCTTTATTATCTAACCGTTGTTGAATAGCGCTACGTAAATTCTCTGAAAACATCGAACGATTGCCCTCACTTAATTCTTTACGCATATCAACAATATCTATTTCTGGTAACGCTTGATTATTTACCCTATTCGGTAAAGATAATAATTGATAAACACCCTTTTCAGCACGTGCATATGATTCTAAACTTGGTGTAGCACTTCCTAAAACTAATGGACACTGATGGTATTGGCTACGCCATTCTGCAATGTCTTTAGCATGATAACGAGGATAGTCTTCTTGTTTATATGAAGATTCATGTTCCTCATCAATAATAATCATCCCTAAATTTTTAAAAGGGGCGAATACACTGGAACGTGCACCTACGCTAACACTCGCTTGACCATCACGAATTTTTTGCCATTCGTCATAGCGTTCGCCTTTAGATAAGCCTGAGTGAAGCACCGCAACATCATCACCAAAACGCCGTTTAAATCGCAATACCATTTGTGGAGTTAATGCAATTTCTGGTACTAACATCATGGCTTGTTGCCCTTTATTTAATACTTCTTCGATAGTTTGTAAATAAATTTCCGTTTTACCTGAACCTGTAACCCCATGTAATAAATATGTTTGTTGTTTTTCGGCTTTTATCGTTTCTAATATACTATTATATGCTTGTTGCTGATCTGCAGTTAGTTGTTGATTGTCTTCTTTTTCAAAGACTCTAGCTTCAAATGGATCACGAGAAATTACAGTATCATACTTTTCTATCCAACCTTTATTCACAAGACCATCAATACTTGATTTAGAAAATGCCATTGATTCTAGCTCTGTTAATAATACTGTATGATGTTGTTCTTCGAGTAAGTAGGCATATAAGTCATGTTGTTTTTGTAATTTTTTAGTACTTGCTAGATCATTTAATACCGCTTCATGGTCCACTTCTGGCACAACTTTGACTGCACGTTGTTTTTTCTTTTTAGTATTTTGCGATAATATCGTTTGTTCCGCAACGACACCTATTGATAACAATTGAGATAGCGACTCTAAGTCGTTATTTTTTTGTGCTTCTTTGTATGCATATTGTCCCTGTGAATCAAATTTTGCTAGTAAGTGACTCGGAACTTGCTCAGTATCTTGTATAGTAAAAACTTTCGTATATTTAGCTTTGAGCGCACTTGGTAGCATGATTTCTAAAATAGAAATGCGTTTGGTCACAAAATATTTACTAAACCATGCACTTAAGTCTATTAATTCAGTAGTCAGTTCAGGTTTAATATCTTGTATTTCTTTGATTTCTTTTAACTTTGAAAGCTCAATGGATGAATCTGGTTCTTCAGATATTTGCATTACATAACCTTGTACCGTACGTGGGCCAAATGGCACTATAACTCTCATTCCAACTGCTATCATAAATTGTAATCGTTGAGGAATAATGTAATCAAAGGTGAAATCTACACTTTTCGATGGTATGTCGACGATTACTTTTGCTATCATTTTATTGCCACCTAGTTTCTAATGCGTCTAAAATTTTCGCTGCTAAACTAATTTTAGTATCTTTACCTAATGCTATAACCTCTTGATTAGCAAAATGCATTGTATAATCATTGTCATCCGAGCTAAATCCAATTGACTTATCACCTACGTTGTTAGCGATAATTACATTGGCATTCTTCTTTTGTAGTTTCTGTTGAGCATATTCTGTAATATGTTGAGTTTCAGCAGCAAAGCCCACTAAATATTGATGTGTTTTATGTTCCCCTAAATATTTTAAAATATCCGGTGTACGTTTAAATGTGACAGCTAATTCGCCATCTTGCTTTTTTAATTTATGCGTTAACGCTTCTGCTGGTGTATAGTCAGATACTGCAGCTGCTTTAAAAACAATGTCTATCTGTTTGTATTTAGACTTCACCGCTTCGAACATTTCTTCGGCGCTTTGTACTTGTATCACTTCAATATTTGCGTGTTCAGGCTGAGCTAAATGGGTGGGTCCCGACACTAATGTTACTTTGGCACCTCTATCAGCCAATGCTTCTGATAAAGCATATCCAATTTTACCTGAAGAATGGTTTGACAAATAACGCACTGGATCCAATTCTTCTATAGTTGGTCCTGCAGTTACTAAAGCACGCTTGCCAGCAAAGGAACTATGTGTGTGATTTGTTACTGGCTCTTCGTTAAAGAATGTTTCTAAACGCGTTAAAATTTGAAGCGGTTCTTCCATACGCCCTTTTGCTACATAACCGCATGCTAAATACCCTTCACCAGGTTCTAAAAATTGATAGCCATCTGATTTCAAAACAGCCATATTATGTTGCGTTCTGTTATTTTCATACATGTGTACATTCATAGCCGGTGCAATAAATGTAGGTGTTTCTGTAGCTAATAAGGTAGACGTTATCATATCATCTGCAATGCCATTACTTAATTTAGCAATTAGATTTGCTGTTGCTGGTGCCACGACAATTGCATCTGCCCAATCACCTAATGCGACATGTTGAATTTCAGCAGGATTTTCTTCTTTAAAAGTATTTGTATAGACTGGATTTCTACTAATTGCTTGAAACGCTAATGGTGTTACAAATTCTTGTGCATTTTCAGTGAGCATAACCCTAACTTCATATCCTGCTTGAGTTAATTTACTCGTTAAATCAATGGCTTTATATGCTGCAATGCCACCCGAAACGGCTAATAAAATTCGTTTCATTTTCCATTTACCTCCATGTTTAACATCGGTCTCTGTTTAATTATCTATTGCTACTTAAGTAACAGAAATATCGTCACTGTTATAAGTGCTATTAAAATCATTATACACAAAAAAACATTGTTATAAAAAAGACACACCTTGAATTTCAGGGTGTGCCAATCTATCAATATTCCAATAGCTTAGAAAAGTTATTTTTCAACTTTATCAGGATATACTTTACCGCCAGCAATTTCTTCTAAAGCTCTGCCTACAGCTTTTTTAGAACGGTATCTCTCTAATAATTCAGTATCTTCTTTATCTTCTAATTCTCTTGCGCGTTTAGCAGCTGTAGTAGCTACTAAATATTTAGAATTAATTTTCTCTGTTAATTGGTTTAATGGTGGGTATAACATTATTTTTTGGCCTCCAATATCATTTTTCTATACTTTGCTTCAATACGTTCTCTTTTTAAGTGCTCTGCAGCAACAATAGATTGTATACGTTGTTTTGCTAAATCAACCTCGTCATTAACAACCACATAATCGTATAAATTCATCATTTCAACTTCATTACGTGCTTCAAGAACACGGCTTTGGATTTTTTCATCCGATTCTGTACCACGACCAACTAAACGTTCACGTAAATGATCTAAACTCGGCGGTGCCAGAAAAATAAATAATGCATCTGGGAATTTTTTACGTACTTGCTTTGCACCTTCGACTTCAATTTCTAGAAAAACATCATGACCTTGGTCCATTGTGTCTTTAACATATTGAACTGGTGTACCATAATAATTTCCAACATATTCTGCATATTCGATAAATTGATCTTGTTTAATCAATTCTTCAAATTCAGCCTTTGTTTTGAAGAAATAATCAACACCATCTACTTCACCTTCACGCATTCCACGTGTAGTCATCGAAATAGAATATTTGTAAGAAGTAGTTGGATCATCAAATATTTTTTTTCTTACCGTACCTTTTCCAACACCGGATGGCCCAGAAAGAACGATTAACAAACCTTTCTCATTATCCATGACTTATAACCTCTCTAAGCTATACTATATTATTAACATATAATACCATAACCACACTTCAGTTGTATAGCATACTCATATAAACTTTAGCTATGACTCATGAATCTCTACATGTTACAATTAAATGAATGACTTTATGTAAGGTGGCTGAAAAAAATGGCATATGATGGCCTGTTCACTAGAAAAATGATAGAATCTCTACAATTTTTAACACGTGGTAGAATTCATAAAATTAATCAACCCGAAAACGATACAATTATTATGGTAGTTCGTCAAAATCGCAAAAATCACCAACTGTTATTATCAATACATTCCAATTTTTCTCGACTACAAATTACAGATAAGAAATATGACAATCCATTTAATCCACCTATGTTTGCACGTGTCTTTCGTAAACATTTAGAGGGTGGGGTTATTCAAGCAATACGTCAAATCGATAATGATCGTCGTATTGAAATTGATGTAGAAAGTAAAGATGAAATTGGCGATACTATTTATCGTACAATTATTTTAGAAATTATGGGGAAACACAGTAATTTAATCTTAGTTGATGATAAGCGCAAAATCATTGACGGTTTTAAACATCTTACTCCTAACACTAATCAATATCGAACTGTGATGCCTGGTTTTACCTATGAGGCACCACCAACACAAAATAAAATCAATCCATTTGAAGTATCTGGTACTGATGCTTTACAATATATTGATTTTAATAGTGGTAAAATTGCTAAGCAATTACTCAATACGTTTGAAGGCTTTAGTCCGTTAATTGCAAATGAAATTGTTAATAGGCAACAATTTATGACAACACAAACTTTACCAGTAGCATTTGATGAAGTTATGGCTGAAGTAAATGAAACACCTGTACCTATATTCCACAAAAATCACGAAACAGGCAAAGAGGATTTTTATTTTATGCGCCTGCACCAATTCGATGATGATATAACAACTTATGCTTCATTAAATGAACTATTAGATCGCTACTATGATGCACGTGGCGAACGCGAACGTGTTAAACAACGTGCGAATGATTTAGTAAAATTTGTTCATCAACAATTGCAAAAAAATCAAAATAAATTATCCAAATTGGCAGCTGAACTGGAAGGAACTAAGGACAAAGAACAACAACAGCTGTTTGGTGAATTGATTACTGCTAATATTTATCGTATTGCACAAGGTGATGATAGTGTTACAGTATTGAATTATTATACGAACGAAGAATTGACAATTCCATTAAATCCAACAAAATCACCATCAGTTAATGCTCAACATTATTATAAACAATACAATAAATTGAAAACACGTGAACATGAATTACAACATCAAATGGAATTAACACAAGAAAACATTGCTTACTTTGAAAGTATAGAGCAACAGTTAACGCACATTTCAGTTGATGAAATTGATGATATAAGAGATGAGCTTGCTGAACAAGGATTTATGAAGCAACGAAAACAAAAAAAACAAAAAAAGAAACACACGATACATTTACAAAGTTACACATCAACAGATGGTATGCCCATATTAGTCGGTAAAAACAATAAGCAAAATGACCATTTAACGAATAAAAAAGCAGCAAAACATCACTTATGGTTCCATACTAAAGATATTCCTGGGTCACATGTAGTTATATTGGCTGACAATCCTACGGAAAATACCATTAAAGAAGCGGCTATGTTAGCAGGTTATTTTTCTAAAGCTGGATTATCTAGTCAAATACCTGTAGATTACACTGAAATTCGACATGTGCATAAGCCTTCAGGTGCCAAACCAGGTTTTGTCACTTATGATAATCAAAAAACTTTATTTGTAACACCAGATTATAATCACATTCAATCTATGAAAAACGAATAAACAAAAATCCGAAGTTCTGTCATTGCATAGAACTTCGGATTTTTATTATTAATTTTCTTCTGGTAAGGCAAGTTGGAAATTGACTCCAAAACGGTCAACAATCCATGTAAATTCTTTGAAAGTTGGTGGCATTTCCGTTTTCGGCATTAAAATAGCACCACCACTTTTTAATTTACTAAATAAACGTTCCATCTCCATTGCATTATCAACTGTTACATATAGAGACATTGCTGGTGTTATTTCTATATCGACTCCATTTATATTATCAATGGCCATTAACACTTGGTCTTTAATTCTAAAAATTGCGTGCTGTACTGCACCAGCCATTTCCCCACTCTCTTCGTCATATTTGACCATCGATAATATTTCAGCATCTTCAAAAGCATCCATGTAGAGATTTATTGCTTCTTCAGCATTACCGTTAAACATTAAAAATGTTGTGACTTTGGGTATGCTCATTCTAATTCCCCTTTCATTACTTCAGTAACTTAATGATAAAACATATACTTTGAGAAATCGAATAAAGCGCTGTACGATCCATCACTTCACATTCATAAATCCATTACCTAAGACATCACGAACATCATGAATAACTAAAAATGCATTATCATCAATCTCACTTATCATCCTTTTTACACGAGTAACTTGTGATTGAGGTACTACGACATACAGCATACTCGTTTCAGTTTTTCCGTAACCACCTTTACCATTAAGCAGTGTGGACCCTCTTCCAGTAAAGGAATTAATGGCATCACTAATTTTCTCATTCTCTGACGAAATAACAGTAACTGCTTTTTTCGGATTAAAGCCTTCGACAATAAATGCTGTAGCTCTTTCTGTAATAAAGAGCATTATTACAGTGAACAAGACATTTTTGACTGGTAATACGAGTAAAAATGATAATACCACAATACCATCTAAAATAAAAATGCCCTGTGATGTTTTCACGTCAAAATATTTATTAAGCATTTTTGCTACAACTGAGGTACCACCAGAAGTACTGTTGGCAGCTATGATAAAACCTGAACCAATACCAATAAAGACACCGCCAAATACTGCACTAATAATAAAATCATGCAGTCCAAGGTGCCAACTACTCGTTAAATCTAAAAATAACGAGAGTGAAGTGTTTGTAATAAACGTATATACTGCAGTCCATTTACTTAAAAATTTCCAACCAATTATAATAACGAGGGTATTAATAATTAATGAACTTATTGCAGGAGAAAATCCTAATGTATATTTTAATGCCAACGCGATACCTATCGTACCACCGTCCCCCATATTGGCACCAATAATAAACAAATTAACACCAAGTGCATTGATAAATGAGCCAATTAAACAAAATAAGACGTTTTTATAATGTTCTTGTATAAATTTTTTCATATGATCTTTTAACCCCCAGTAGTTTCTTATATTGATGTTACTACCTCAACACTTTTATTTAATTGCATAGAAATAAAATTAGTGTAGCATATTTCACTCAAAAAGACATAACTCTCATCACGTTAGCTTTAAAGCTTCATTACAATAAATAGCTTGCAAAATTGCTTTGGAATTTTACTCATGATATATTTAATAGTCGGGTTTATAGAAAGCCAAAACTTTACATTTATATAGAAACCGTTAAAATTAATAACAAATACCTATGGAGGTTTTAATTTATGATGTTTTATATTATTCCTGTAGCTATTGCTGTTCTTGTCTTATTAATCGGTTACTTATTAATTAAACTTTATATTAGATAAATATAAAAAGGGGTCGAGATTCAAAATAATGTATCCACTCACAATGATGTGTGCACACTATTTTGTCTCGACCTCTTATTTATGTGGTTTTAAATATGTCCTTTTTGCTTGATATCGGACTTTGCTTTTTTAAAAATATCTTTGTCTGTTGAATTCGACAGCCATTCATGACTATTCTCTTGTTTTACATTGTGTCTAAAATCTTCATCTTTTTGTAAAAATTTATTTACATGCGAAAATTTTCGATAAATCTCATCTGGGTTATTGGACATAGAGTATCCCCTCCACCTATCATTTTATGACAAGTTGTCTCTCCAATCAACTAATGTCTGTATATCATTAGCAGAAATTTCTCCATTTTCTTGTGCAACTTCAATCAATTCGTTATAGTCACTCAGTGTATAAAATGGCAACTTTTCTGCAGCGAATTGATCATCAGCTTTTTTTAAACCGTAAGTAAATATAGCTACAACACCTAACACTTCTGCACCTGCTTCTTTCAATGCATTAACTGCAGTAATAGAGGAGCCTCCAGTAGAAATAAGATCTTCAACTACAACTACTTTTTGCTGTTGGCAATTTGCACCTTCAATTTGATTTTGTTTTCCGTGACTTTTACTTTTAGAACGAACGTAATTCATAGGTAAGTCTAATTGCTCTGAAATATAAGCAGCATGAGGAATACCAGCAGTAGCAGTACCTGATACTACTTGTACTTCTGGAAAATGAAGCTTTATTAAATCAGTCAAACCGTCTCTAATTGCTTTTCTCACAGTTGGATATCCTAATGTAACTCGATTATCACAGTAAATAGGTGATTTGATTCCAGAACTCCAAGTAAATAAATCATTTGGAGATAAACTCACCGCTTTTATATCTAATAATGATTGTGCAATCGCTTTTGTCATTTATTGTAACCAACTTTCTTTAATAATATTGTATTGTTCAACCGGCGAATCACTTTGAGTAATTGGTCTACCGACTACAATATGCGTAGATCCTAATGCTTTTGCTTGTTGTGGTGTTGTAATACGCTGTTGATCATCAGTTGTTGCACTGTTTAATCTTATACCAGGTGTAACTTTCAAAAATGTTGGACCAAACTGTTCGGTTAACATTGTCGTTTCAAGCGGTGAACACACTACACCATCTAAACCCGCAGTATGTGCTAATGATGCATAATTTAGTACCGCTTCATCCATAGTGGTGTTTATTTTTTGTTCGTCATGTAGCATTGCTTCTGAAGTTGATGTTAACTGGGTTACAGCTATAATTTTAATGTCTTGGTTGTATTTACGCAGTCCTTGGACTGCTTGCTTCATCATCATGATGCCACCTGCAGCATGCACATTTACTAAATCAACATTTAACTTACTTAATCCTTCCATGGCTTTACCTACAGTATTAGGAATATCATGTAGTTTTAAATCTAAAAATATGTTATGACCTTTAGCTTTAATTTCGTCTATTAATTGAGGCCCAGTTTGATAAAATAGTTCCATCCCTATTTTAACAAATAAAGGTTCATCAAATTGATCTAAAAAGTCATGCACTGCACTAGCAGAATCGAAATCTAATGCTATAATTGGTAGGTTTTTCATTAATATTTTTACACCTCTCAGTTATGACATTTACATGTTGCTCATAGTAAATGTCATACTTTCTATTACATTTGTAAGTGCACTTGCTGTATCTAAAGATGTGAGACATGGTACACCATTTTCAACTGTAGTTCTTCTAATTTGGAAACCATCTCTTTCCACTTCTTTCCCTTTAGTCATGGTATTAATGACAATTTGAACTTCTCCATTTTGGATGCGCGTTAACAAATCACCTTCAGCACCAATTTTACCTACAATTTCAACGGGAATATGATGTTCCATTAATTTCTGTGCTGTACCTTCTGTAGCTAATATCTTATAACCCACTTCATTTAAACGTTGTGCTAACAACACAATTTCTTCTTTATCCTTATCACTGACAGTCATTAGTACAGTACCATGATCTTTAACTTCCACTCCACTTGCTGTTAAACCTTTAAATAATGCTTTTTCTAAAGTTTGATCTTTACCCATTACTTCGCCAGTAGATTTCATTTCAGGCCCTAATGTAACATCGACATTTTTTAATTTATTGAAACTGAATACGGGTGCTTTAACAAAGACGCCTTCGGTATATGCTTGAATGCCTTCTTGGTAGCCTAATGATTTTAATTTTTCACCCATTATTGCTTTCATTGCGAGTTGTGCCATTTGGATATTTGTAATTTTGCTTAAAAACGGTACAGTACGACTAGAACGTGGGTTTACTTCAAGTACATAAACACCGTCATGTGCAATTACAAATTGGATGTTGATGAGACCTACAATATTTAATCCTTTTGCTAATCTAATAGTATAATCTTCCAATGTATAAATCTCTGCTTGCGTTAATGTTTGTGGTGGATAAACTGCAATGGAATCACCAGAATGTACTCCCGCTCGTTCAATGTGTTCCATAATTCCAGGAATAATTACCGTTTCGCCATCGCTAATGGCGTCCACTTCAATTTCTTTACCTGTTAAATAACGGTCTACTAACACAGGATGATCCGGACTAGCTTTAACTGCTTGATTCATATAATTTTCTAGTTCTTCATCACTGTAAACAATTTCCATAGCTCTACCACCAAGTACATACGATGGTCGTACTACTACCGGATAACCAATTGTTTGAGCATTTGCAAGTGCCTCTTTTGGTGATGTTGCTGTTTTCCCTTGTGGTTGCGGTACATCAATTGTATGCAATAATGCCTCAAACTCTTTTCTATCTTCAGCACGATTTAAATCATCTAACGTTGTTCCTAATATTTGCACACCATGCTTACTTAATTTGTCTGCAAGATTAATTGCTGTTTGTCCGCCAAATTGAACAACAACGCCTTTAGGTTGCTCTAAATCAATAATGCTCATAACATCTTCTTCAGTTAGTGGTTCGAAATACAACTTATCAGAAATTGAAAAGTCTGTAGAAACTGTCTCAGGGTTATTATTAACTATGATTGCTTCATAACCTGCATCTTGTATTGCCCACACTGCATGCACCGTTGCGTAATCGAATTCAACGCCTTGACCGATACGAATTGGTCCAGAACCAAGTACTAGGATTTTGTCTTTTTCTGTTACTGCTGATTCATTTTCTTGTTCATAAGTTCCATAATAATAAGGCGTTGCTGACTCAAACTCAGCTGCACAAGTATCAACCATCTTGTACACCGGTGTTATACCATGTGCTTTTCTCAATTCATATACTTCTTGCTCAGTCATTTCAAAACGATGTGCTATAACACGGTCGCTGAAACCGTAATTTTTGGCAAATTTTAAATAATTGATATCACCTTTATGTGCTTTTAAATCGTGCTCGATATCGATAATATGTTGAAATTTATTTAAAAAGAAATAATCAATTTGTGTCATGTCATGAATTTCTTCTAATGTTGTCCCTCGACGAATAGCTTCACCAATAAAGAATAATCGCTCATCATCTTGGTCTTGAATACGATTTTTAATATAGTCTAAATCGTAAGTTTCGCCATTAGGTAATCCTAAATGATGGACACCATATTCTAATGAACGTATAGCTTTTAGTAATGACTCTTCATACGTCCGACCTATTGCCATAACTTCACCAGTGGCCTTCATTTGTGTACCTAATATACGCTCACCTTTTTCAAATTTATCGAACGGGAAACGTGGGATTTTTGAAATAACATAATCCAACGCTGGTTCGAATGCAGCATATGAAGTTCCAGTTATAGGGTTTAACATTTCATCAAGTGTTAAACCAATAGCAATTTTAGCTGCTAATTTTGCTATTGGATAACCAGTTGCCTTAGACGCAAGTGCAGACGAACGTGACACTCGAGGATTAACCTCGATAATGTAATAGGACATAGAATGTGGATCTAAAGCTAACTGCACATTACATCCACCTTCAATTCCTAATGCACGTATTACTTTTAAGGATACATCGCGTAACATTTGATACTCGATATCTGATAATGTTTGACTCGGCGCTACCACAACTGAATCTCCAGTATGAATACCTACAGGGTCAATGTTTTCCATATTACACACAACAATTGCATTATCATTTTTGTCACGCATAACTTCATACTCGATTTCTTTAAATCCTGCGATAGATTTTTCAATCAAACATTGTGTAGCTGGACTGTAATGTAGGCCGTTAGAGACTATTTCTTGTAAGTCTTCATCGTTGTAACAAATACCGCCACCAGTACCGCCCATAGTGAACGCAGGTCTTACTATTAATGGATATCCAACACGCTCTTTAAATTCGAATGCTTGTTCAACTGTATTGACAATGTCACTTTCTGGTACTGGTACATCCAAATCGTTCATTAATGTTCTGAATAACTCTCTATCTTCTGCTTGTTGAATAGAGTCCAATTCTGTACCAAGTAATTGCACATTATTTGTAGCGAGTACACCACTATTATGTAATTGTATTGCCAAATTTAAGCCTGTTTGACCACCAAGTGTTGGTAATAATGCATCTGGTTGTTCTTTTCGTATTATTCGTGCAATAAAATCGTGCGTTAGTGGTTCAATATAGACTTTGTCAGCAATTTCTTTATCAGTCATGATTGTTGCAGGGTTTGAGTTTACTAAAATGACTTTGTAGCCTTCTTCTTTTAAAGCTAAACAAGCCTGTGTTCCAGCATAATCAAATTCTGCAGCTTGACCAATTATTATAGGTCCAGATCCGATTACTAATATTGTTTTTATATCATTACGTTTAGGCATTGGCAATTGACTCCTTTGTATTAAAGTTGTTCATCATCTCAATAAATTCATCAAATAAGTAATTAGAATCAGAAGGACCAGGGCATGCTTCTGGATGGTATTGAACAGAAAAAGCCGGTAAAAATTTATGTCTCAATCCTTCAACTGTTCCGTCATTGATAGCTATATGCGTTACTTCTAAATCAGTGTTTTGTAGCGAATCTTTATCTATCGCATAACCATGGTTTTGACTAGTTAAAGCTATTTTATTAGTTTTCAAGTCTTTAACTGGGTGGTTTGCACCACGGTGACCAAATTTCATTTTAAATGATTGTGCACCTTGAGAAAGGGCAAATAGTTGATGGCCTAAACATATACCGAAAAATGGAATTTGTCCTAAGATACCTTTAATCATTGTTACTGCTTCTTTGACCGCTTCTGGATCACCTGGACCATTGGATAACATTACGCCATCTGGCTCCATTCTTATAATTTCATCAGCTGTAGTATTATGTGGTACGACCGTCACATTACAACCTCGGGCATTCAGTTCACGCACGATATTTTCTTTTTTTCCAAAGTCTACTAATACTACACTATATTTATATCCAGTTGAAATATATGATGTTTTTGTAGAGACAGTTTCCACTTCATTGTGTGGTAACACATATGTTTTTAACTTATCTACGATTTGAGTAATTTCTTCTTTATTGTCAGTAAAAGCTGCTTTCAAAACACCATGTTGTCTAATTTTACGTGTAATACTGCGCGTATCTACACCTGAAATACCTGGTATATCATATTCATCGAGCACTTCATGCAACGTTTTTTTCATTCTAAAATTACTTGGTTTGGCACTTGCTTCCTTCACCACTACACCATTAAGCGTGGGAATTAACGATTCAAAATCATCTCTGTTAATACCATAATTACCAATTAACGGGTACGTAAATGTAATGATTTGTCCAGTATATGACGGGTCTGAAATAGTTTCTTGATAGCCTGTCATTGCTGTATTAAATACAATTTCGCCAATTGTAAGTTGATCTGAACCTAATTGGTACCCTTCATAATATGATCCATCTTCTAATACGAGATAACGCGTTTTTAACATTACATTTCCTCCTTAAATTTCACTTCACCTTCGACCATTGTTAGTACTGGATTACCATATACTTTGTAACCTAAGAATGGTGTATTAAACGCCTTAGAATGGAAATCTTCACCTTTAATTTCACGTTCAGTATCTAAATTGATAATCGTCAAATCTGCCAAGCTACCTACTTCCAACTTACCATAAGGTAAATCAAATGTTTGTGCCGGTTTTATCGTTAAATAATCTACAAGTTGTTGTAATGTCCAACTGCCATTTTTTACAAAATGCGTATATAACAGTGGGAATGCTGTTTCACTACCTACAATACCGAATGGTGCCTTAGTCATAGGTTGTGCTTTTTCGTCTGCAGCATGTGGTGCGTGATCAGTAGCAATACAGTCAATCGTTCCATCTACTAAGCCTTCGAGTAATGCCGCTCGATCTTCTTGACTTCTTAATGGAGGATTCATTTTGAAAATTGCGTCGTCACCAGGTACGTCGTCTTCAGTTAACAACAAATGATGCGGTGTTACTTCTGCTGTCACATGAATACCAGCTTGTTTAGCATCTCTAATTGCACGAACACTCTCTTTAGTAGATACGTGACAAACATGATAATGTGCATTAGCTGCTTCCGCTAGTAATACATCTCTAGCAATTTGAACTGCTTCACAAATATTGGGAATGCCTGGTATTCCTAATGCTTCACTACGTTTACCTTCATGCATAGCCCCTCCATAAATTAGACTGTTATCCTCACAATGTGCTACAACTGGTTTATTGACTTTTGCAGCTTGTTGCATAGCTTCATACATCATACTTGCTTCTTGTACTCCAACACCATCATCTGTAAAAGCAAATGCATTGTGCTCTGCTAACGCAGCAAAATCAACATGCTTTTTACCAGCTTGACGTTCAGTAATAGCTGCGTAAGGTAGCACCCGCACTTGTGCGTTATTTGCAATTAATTGATTTAAACGCTCTATATTGTCGACAGAGTCTGGTACTGGTCGTGTATTCGGCATAGGGCAAACTGTTGTAAAGCCACCTCGTGCAGCTGCTTTTGTTCCTGTTTCTATAGTTTCCTTATGCTCACCACCTGGCTCTCTTAAATGAACATGCACATCAATTAAACCCGGTGCTATGAACTGACCTTGTGCGTCAATAACTTCTACTGTTGAATCTACACTAATATCCGTGCCAATATCTTTAATATATTTTCCCTCTATCAAAATCGATGCTACTGATAATTCACCATCTCGTAATATTTGTGCGTTTTTAATTAATTGCATTTGTTTGTTCCCCTTTCGTTTGTAAAATATAATCTATGACAGCCATTCTTAAATACATACCATTTTCCATTTGTCTAAATATTCTGGATTTTGATGCTTCTACTAGGTTACTATCAATTTCTACACCTCTATTGACCGGTGCTGGGTGCATTACTATAGCATGTGCTTGCAATTGATCATATCTTGCTTGTGTTAAACCATATTCTTCATGATAACTGTTTGTTTCAAAAGTATTAACATCACCATTATCATGACGTTCATGCTGAACTCTTAACAGCATAACAATGTCGATTTGGTCTATAACTTCATCTATATCTACATATGGTGCATCTAATGTTTCATCACGCCATGCTTCAGGACTGGAGAACATTACGTTGGCTCCTAAAGCTTTCAAACTAAAATAATTACTTTTGGCGACACGTGAATTTTTGATATCGCCACAAATTAAAACATTCATACCTTCAAAAGAACTATATTCTTCATAAATTGTCATCAAATCTAGCAAACTTTGTGTTGGATGCTGACCACTACCATCGCCTGCATTGATAATTGGCACGTTAATATTTTTCAATTCTTCATAGTATTCATTTTGGAAATGTCGAATAATTAATAAGTTCACACCAATGCTTTCAAGTGTTTTACATGTGTCATATAACGACTCGCCCTTTTGAATCGAAGAAGTTGATGTTTCAAAATCTATTAATTTTAAACCGAGTTGTTGCTCAGCCACAAGAAAACTACTTTTTGTTCTAGTTGAGTTTTCAAAAAATAAATTAGCAACATATTTATTATCAAATTGTGTGGTTTGAATTCCTTGTTCTTTATATTCAATTGCCTTTTGTATTAATGTATTTATTTCAGCTGTAGTTAAATGTTCCATAGATAATAGATGATTCATGATTAGCCTCCTAGTCTTTAACTGCCTTCGTTGATTTAGGTAAAATTACGTTGAGTATAATGCCTGCTAATGCCGCTAATGCCATGCCTTCTATTTGCAAGTTAATACCTGTACTTTTTAAATCCAGCATTAAATTACCAATGCCAATTACTAGTATCACAGATGCGATAACTAAATTACGATTTTGTGCAAAGTCGATTTCACTTTCTACTAACATTCTCAAGCCACTTGATGCGATGATTCCAAACAAGAGTATGGAAACACCACCCATAACTGGTGTCGGTATTGATGAAATAATTGCTGTAAATTTACCTACAAAACCTAGTACTATTGCAATAACTGCTGCACCACCAATAACATAAATGCTATAAATTTTTGTTATTGCCAGTACTCCAATGTTCTCACCATATGTTGTACTTGGTGGCCCGCCAATAATACTAGCAAACATTGTCGATACACCGTCGCCGATAATTGATTTATCTAAGCCAGGATCTTTAAAGAAGTTTTTACCTACAATTTTATTAATTACCATTTGATGGCCAATATGTTCACTCACAGTGACAAAGACAATCGGTATCATAATAAGGATTAAGCCTAAGTGAAATGTAGGTGTATAATCTTTGAATGGTAAATAAATATCAGGAATCGCAAACCACTTTGCTTGCGCAATGGGTGCAAAATTAACAATTCCCATAAATGCCGCTACTACATAACCAGTCACAATTCCTATTAAGACAGGAATGAGTGATAAAAAGCCTTTGAAATAACCTTGGACCACGACGGTAACTACAAGCGTAATCATTGCTACTATTAAATAATTTAAGTTATAGCCCTCCATAGCATTCGAATTTTCAAACATCGCCATATTTACTGCTGTAGGAGCTAAACTTAATCCAATGACCATAATTACAGGACCAACTACTACAGGTGGGAGCAAATTCATTAACCAGTTGGTACCACTGATTTTGATAAATAGGCCTATAATGACGTACATTACCCCACTCATGAACAAAGCAACTAACATGTCTCCTAAATTGTGTGCTTTTAAACCCGAAATGATTGGAGTAATAAAAGCAAAACTAGATCCTAAATAAGCCGGGATCTTTGCTTGTGTTATTAAGATATATAATAATGTGCCAACTCCTGAAGCAATTAACGCTGCTGATATTGGCAATCCGGTTAAGAACGGGACAAGTACTGTTGCTCCAAACATTGCAAAGAGGTGCTGTGTACTTAAAAACGCCCACTTTCCTAATTTTGGCCTATCTCGTACATCTAACACTGGTTTAGCTGTACGTTCAAACATCATGTCATTTTCCATTTTTAATTCGCTTCCCTTCAAAAAAACTCTTTACATGAATTCATGTAAAGAGACGTCAAAGGTATACAAAGTAATTTAAATAGCGTTTAACTGCCAACAGTTATACCTATACTAAATTTTGTTTGTATCAAGTGAGCCGCAACTTAATCGCGACTCACTTCCTTTTCCAGTCTCTCGTACTGAATTAAAAGGTCTATTTAATTATTACTGCATTTTGCTCATCGATTTCATCTACAAATACTTCTACATCTTCATGACGTGCAGTAGGTATATTCTTGCCAACAAAATCTGCTCTTATTGGCAGTTCACGATGTCCTCGATCAACTAAGGTTGCTAGACCAATTTTTTTAGGTCGAGCATGTTTAAGTACTGCGTCTAATGATGCTCTCACAGTTCGGCCTGTGTATAATACATCATCAATTATAATTACTACTTTATTCGTAATATCCACGTCAATTTCATATGACTTTTCAGTCATAGTCGTTGAAACTTGTTCTAAGTCATCTCGAAATTGCGTAATATCAATTGTACCAGTGGGAACTTGTATATTTTCAATTGAGTTAATTTTTTGTTGTATGCGGTTTGCTAAAAAAGCACCACGTGTTTTAATTCCAAGTAATATTAGATTATCTGTGCCTTTATTGTATTCTAATATTTCATGTGCAATTCGTGTTACTGTTCTTTGTATCGCAGCCTCATCCATAATAACTCGTTCTGCCATGTTATATACTCGCCTCCTCGTGTTTTCAAAAATAACTAGCGCTTCAATGATACAAAAAAAACCTCACATCTTCATTGAAGACATGAGGTTTAGATATACAGTCTGACACGCGAACGCTGGACGGCTTACCCGCCGGTAGCTCTTTCTTCACGTAGTCCACTACAAAAGTATGATAACTCCTGTAATATATAGAATATTATGCTCTATTCCAACTATATTTTCATATCTTCGAAGCCTCTCTGGACTTTCAATTAAAGATGAACGTTTTCTTTTTCAACTGTCATTAGTTTAACCCACTAGTTATTTTAAGTCAAGCGACTATATTAGAATTCTAATTATTCAAGTTAATTTTCACGCTGTAGATACTACTGTTAATTAAGATTCTACTTCTTCTAATTCAGTTAAAATTTCATTAAAATATTGTGGCAATGGTGCTTCTTGCTCAATGTATTCTTTTGTTATCGGATGCTCAAAACCAATAACTCCAGCGTGTAATGCTTGTCCACCAATATCCATCGTTTTTCTAGGACCGTATTTAGTGTCGCCAACAAGCGGGAAACCAATATATTTCATATGCACACGTATTTGATGTGTACGTCCTGTTTCCAATTGACATTCTACTAAAGTATAATTTTTAAAATGCTTTTTGACATTGAAATGTGTGACCGCTTCTTTTCCGTCGTCTACAACATCCATTGCTTGACGATCATTTTTATTACGACCAATTGGTGCATCTACAGTACCGTAATCATGTGGAATATTGCCATGTACTAAAGCTGTATATTTACGTGTCACTGATTTATCTACGAGTTGGTCTACTAAGCCTCGATGAGCAATATCATTTTTAGCGACCATTAATAAACCAGATGTATCTTTATCTATTCGGTGAACAATTCCAGGACGAACCTCGCCATTGATACCTGATAAATTTTTCATCTGATACATCAACCCATTTACTAGAGTTCCTGTATAATGACCAGCTGAAGGATGCACTACCATACCTTTAGGTTTATAGACTATCGCAACATCATCATCTTCATAATAAATATCTAAGTCTAAATTTTCTGGTTGTATGCCTGCCTCTCCGTCTTCTTTTTCAGTTACTTCAATTGTATCATTCATCTTCACTTTATAATTTGATTTAACCTCTTTACCATTAACACTAATAAGCCCATCCTTAATCCAATCTTGCATTTGTGTGCGTGACCAATCAGCATTAAATTCAGGTAATACTTTATCTATACGTTGCCCGGCTGATGCTGGACTATCTATAACAAATTCATGTCTATCCATATTAATAATACTCCTATCATTCCTTATTTATATCTGTTAATAGAGCTATAATAATCAAAATAACTCCTATTGTTAAACTAGAATCGGCCACGTTAAAAATTGGAAAATCATACCCTAAAATATAAGTATCTATAAAATCTACCACTTCTCCATGTAGCACACGATCAATAAAATTCCCTAAAGCGCCAGCAAATAATAAACTTAGTGCAAGTTGCATAAACAAATTATGTTTGGCTTCTCGTATATAGAACACTATCAACACAACTAAAATAATAACTGTAACAACATAGAAAAAGCCCATTTTCCCACTTAAAATGCCCCAAGCTGCACCGTCATTACGATGTGAAGTAATATTTAAAAATCCTGGCAATACTTCTACTGAATCACCTATCTTCATTGAAGTGGCAATAATATACTTCGTTAACTGATCAATAATAATTATTAAAAAAGTAACTGTTAACGATAATCCAACATAATACTGACGTTTCATGATCGTTCCTCCTATTTCACCTTGCTGTACAACATCTTTCATTATAGCTTACTCGTTAGTATAAAAAAAGTTCGAGTTGTCACAACACAATTAATTATTTTTCGAAAATCTACTTATGTAGATGTTGTAAAATGATAAGTATTGCTAAAACACATTTTACATAGCTAGTGTGAACCAACTAATTAACAGTTGCTAACTATACTACATGACCATATTTTCATTCTGATATTCTTAAATAACACTAAAGTGAAACACAGTATCAACAGCTCATTTTCATGTTGTCATTTTACCTTTAGCTGATTAAACCTGTACAATATCCCATCAGGACCTTGTAATTGCTTATGAGTTGTTTGAGGATTATGCATATCAATACACGCTAAACCATATGTTTGCTCATTGTTCATACGTTTAATATAAGAATTCCAATTATTTAATACTAAATGTTGTTGCTGATTACTATTTTCAAAATATAAAGCGTCTTCTGTTTCTCTAATCATTGCGCTCATACCAAAACAATCTTGATAATATTGCTTAACAGCATTTATACCTATAGTTTTGATATTAACATAGCCAATTTTAGCTAAATCTGGTATATGTTGCCACTGTTCCTGTGAAACATGTGTCATAAGTTGTGAAACATCAATTGGCTGGATGCCATGGTTATGTTCTTTTTCATTGGTACTAATTGGCTTAATATTTTGATTTGCAACATAAAACTCTAACCCGTTATGTTCAGGGTCTTCTATATATAAGGAAGTTGCAAATCTATGCTCTCCACCATTCATTGGAATATGATATTGATTTAGCTGTACTAGTAAATCCGCAAGTTCACTATATGAGGACAGTTCAATGGCTAAATGAAATAAACCTGCTTCTGATTGCAAAGGTTCTCTACCTGCTGCAAGTTGTTTAAATATAATAAAATGATTGTGTTGGCCTATCTCATAACGTACTTCAGTATATGATTCATTTACTATATTTAAGCCCAGAACTTCTCCATAAAACCATTTCATCAAAGCCTTATCTCTAACATTTAAAGTAATGCCATTAATAAAATGGTCTTTTACGTTTTCAGACATATGAAACACCTTTCTACAAATCTATTTCATTAATTATACTTTATTCATTTATAATGACAAAATAAAAAAACTGGGGACGCTATAGAAACCAAATAACAATCATTTGATTTCATATACGCGTCCCCATTAACATTGATTGCATTGTTCACAGTGCAAAATACCAACATATTGTGCACCTAAACAATCACTTTCGTCGTTATATATGTTACATAAGCTATTTATCAGTCATTCATTTTTAGTTTGTACAGTTTTAAATTAAAGTTTTCACAACTTCTTGACAACGTGGACAGAGATTTTCTAATTCTCCTACGTTACCTAATTCTGTACTATAATTCCAACAACGTTCACATTTTTCACCTTCAGCATGTTCGATGCGAATATCACCGTAAGGGTATGATGTACCGTTGTCAACTTCGTCTACTACTTCTGCTTGAGAAGTAATAAACAATTGTTCAAGATCCGTAAATTGATTTAGGAATGAAGTCACATCAAACTGGGCATTATTACCAATAATAACTTTAGCCTCTAACGATTTACCAATAACTTTGTCATTTCGTGCCACTTCTAACGCACGGTTCACATCATCGCGTAATTTCATAAAAGTATTCCATTTTTCTAATATTTCATGGTTTACTTCTACTACTTCAGGCATACGCGTTAAATGTACGCTTTCTTCTTTAACGTGAGGAATATGTGACCATACTTCTTCAGCTGTATGCGCTAAAATTGGTGCTAACAATTTCGTCATGTCGACAATAATTTGATATAGCACTGTTTGCATACTACGACGTTTATGTGCATCTTGAGCTTCAATATATAAAATATCTTTACCATAATCTAAATAGAAGTTACTTAGTTCAACGTTGATAAAGTTTTGTACTTCTTGATAGATATCTAGATAATCAAAGTTGTCATAATGCTCAATTGTACTAGCTGTAAATTCACGTAAACGGTTGAGTAAATACTGATCAATTTCTAATAATTCTGTTTCTGGTAATGCATCCGTTTCAGGATTAAAATCATTCACATTACCTAACATAAATCTTAGCGTATTTCTAATTTTACGATAAACGTCAGAAGTTTGTTTTAAAATTTCATCAGAAATACGAACGTCTGCCAAGTAATCAACACTACTTACCCATAAACGAGCAATATCCGCGCCTTTTTGTTTTACAATTTGATCTGGCACTATCGTATTTCCTAATGATTTACTCATTTTTTTACCTTCACCATCCATAACGAATCCATGGGATAGCAACATTTTGTATGGTGATTGTGCTCTTGTAGCAACTGCTGTAGTGATTGATGAATTAAACCAACCACGATATTGGTCACTACCTTCAAGATATAAATCTGCCGGGAATGATAGTTCTGGTCTAGCTTCTAATACGCCACGATGTGAAGAACCAGAATCAAACCACACATCCATAATATCCGTTTCTTTAGTAAATGTGCCATTAGGGCTACCTTCATGTGTAAAACCTTCTGGAAGTAAATCTTTAGCTTCACGCTCAAACCATACATTTGAACCATATTGTTCTACTAAATCAGCCACATGATTAACTGTCTCTGTTGTGATTACAGGTTCGCCATTTTCTGCATAAAATACAGGTAATGGTACACCCCAAACACGTTGACGTGATATTACCCATTCACCACGATCACGAATCATATTGTAAATTCTTGTTTTACCCCAATCAACTTTGAAGTGTGTATCTTCAACAGCTGCCAAAATGTCTGAGCGCACTTTATCAATAGATGCAAACCACTGAGGCGTAGCACGGAAAATAACTGGTTTCTTCGTACGCCAGTCATGTGGATAACTATGAGTGATAAATTCTAAATTTAATAATGCATGCTTCTCTTTCAATAGATCTGTAATTTCTTTGTTAGCTTTATCATAAAATAAGCCTTCAAATTGTCCAGCTTCTTCAGTGAAAACACCTTTATCATTAACTGGGCTAATAACAGGTAGATTATATTTTTGTCCGACAATATAGTCATCTTCACCGTGACCAGGTGCTGTATGAACACATCCTGTACCAGCATCTGTTGTAACATGCGTACCATTAATTACTACAGAAGTGCGATCCATAAATGGATGTTGTGCTTCAACATATTCTAATTCAGAACCTCTAAACTCTTTTTCTAACTCAATCTCATTTTCATCCCACTCAAGTTGGTTCACAACGTCTGAGATTAAATCTTTCCCAACAATGTACTTCTCACCATTAACTTTATATTGAGCATAAGTTAAATCAGGATGCACTGTAATTGCAACATTTGAAGGCAATGTCCATGGTGTAGTTGTCCAAATAATAAATTTTGCATCATTATCTACAATGCCTTTACCATCTTTCACATCAAACGCTACATATATAGAAGCTGAACGTTTATCATGATATTCAATTTCGGCTTCTGCTAATGATGACTCACTTGAAGGTGACCAATAAACAGGTTTTTTACCTTTATAAATTAGTCCTTTATCTGCCATTTCACCGAATAAACGTAACTGAGCAGCTTCATATTCTGGTTTTAAAGTAATATATGGATTATTAAAGTCACCTTTAACACCAAGACGTTTAAAGTCTTTTTTCTGTAATTCAATTTGTTCTAATGCGAATGCTTCACATTTTTTTCTGAAGTCAGAAATAGACATTTCTTTACGTTTAACACCTTTTTTCGCAAGTGCTTGTTCAATAGGTAAACCATGAGTATCCCATCCTGGCACATATGGTGTATAGAAACCTTGCATTGTTTTATATCTAGTAATGATATCCTTTAAAATTTTATTTAATGCATGGCCCATATGCAAGCTACCATTAGCGTACGGTGGTCCATCATGTAGAATGTATGAAGGATTTCCTTCATTTTGTTGTAATGCTTTTTGGTATATATTTTGTTGATCCCATTGCTCTTGAATTTTCGGCTCTTTATTCGGCAAACCGCCACGCATTGGAAAAGCCGTTTTAGGCATCAATAATGTTTCTTTATAATCCATTTTCTTCACTCCTCATATTCACTTTAAATTTTAGAACTAAAAAAGAACTCTAAGTTCAATTAACAGGGACGATTTAACCGCGTTACCACCCTGATTAACTCAACTTAGAGTTCTCTCGTTATAATTATGAAACTGTGCCATATAGTGATATAAACAACCGGTATATATTAGGCTCACACTATCCCTAATTCGCTGTGATATACGTATGGTTATTTACGCGTCTATATAGTATTTGTAATTATTTAGATTCACTATCTGATGATTGATTATTGTTATCTTGTGCCGCTTTTTGAGCTTTTTCAGCTTCTGTTAAATCATTATCATGCAAATGGTTAATATTTTCTTCTGTAACTTGTTCTGAATCCAAATCGTAGTTTAATAAATAGTCCCAATCTTCATTTTTTAATAAATCCAATTGCGCTTCAACTAGCATACGGAAACGAGATCTAAATATTTTAGATTGTCTCTTCATATCTTCTGTTTGGAATGACAAACGACGCGCCTTTTCAATAGCATCATTAACAATTTGATTTGCTTGTCCTTGTGCTTTTGATATTGTTGCTTCTGCTTCTTTCGTAGCTGCTGCTTTTGTTTCTTCACCAGCATGTTGTGCTTGCACTAAAGCGTCACTTACAGATTGATGTACTTCTTTATAAGAATTAATATTAGTTTCTTTATCATCGATGACTTTTTCTAATTGTTGTTTATCTTCTTTTAATCGTTCTATTTCATTACTTAATTGTTCTAAATAACTTTCAACTTCAGTAGGTTCTAAACCATTTTTCACACGTGTAAATGTTTTATTTTTAATTTCATTTGGTGTAAAAGGCATGGGATATCCTCCTTCTATATTACACTATTTTAGTTAATTCAAAAATATGTGTCTACCATTTCTTTCAATACTTTATTGTGTTTTTAAGACACTTTTATTATACATTATTTAAAAAGAGTTTTGTAACTGATGCGTACTTTATCTTTTTTTGTTTTGCCGCCGATTTCGACAACGACCGCTCTGCCATATCCTTGAATTGATAGTAAATCTTCTTGTGCTAATTGAAAATCACTAGCATCAATTATAGTATGATTCACTTTGACTCTCTTCTTATCAATAAGTTGTTTGGCTATAGTTCTAGATTTACGAATCATTTCTTTAAGTACGACATCCAATCGTAAACCACTCACCGTTGTTTCAAAATATTTCCATTGCTCATTAGATTGTATCATATTTGTCAGTGGAATAGTATTAAGTTTTACTGTAGCACCTTTGATACGCGTAAGTTCTAATATAATATAAGATTCTAGTTGTTTTGTCAAAACAAACTGTATACGCTCATTGACAATGATATCACCTAATTGTTCACGTTCTATTCCCAATGACATTATAGTGCCTAAGATGTGTTGATGTTGTAACGTTACAAACTTTTGCGGGTAGTCAATCTCGATTAGCACACTATCAAAATCGTCTGAATTAGGTTCAAAATAAGTAGGTGCAATAATGGCACGTTGTCTTTCTGCTTGATTGCCACCATAAAAATGAACATCTAAATCTTCAAAGCTTCCCACGATGACTTTTAAAATATACTGCCCTCTCGGATCTAAGAAATGTGTTAATACAGGCGCATATTGTTCGTTTGCTTGTTGGCATTTATCGAGTAACATATCGATAATTGCCCGTTCCTCTTGTCGAAAATGTTGATAAATATCTATTTTAGTTCACCCCTAACAACGATATAAAGCACCTAACGTCTTAAACGACAGGTGCTTTAACATTACTAAATATCTAATATGTACTTCGTTTGAACGTTAAGCCAAATTACTAATGATTAAGTTAAATATATTGGCTAAACCTCTTTGAAACAGTACAAGTGCTATAATAGCTACAATTGATGAAATATCAATAAAACCGATTGGTGGGATGATTTTCCTAAAAGGCTCTAAAAATGGTTCGTATATTTTTGATAAAAATTGGCCAAATTTATTTTCTCTAGCATTAGGAATCCATGACATAAAGAAATAGACAATCATTCCGTAATAATATATTTGTACTACGATTAATATAAAATTAAAAATAGTAGCTAAAAGTCCAATATCCATAATTTTCTAACCTCTATTCACCTTGTTCCATATTTTCAATATGGTCCGTAATACTACCAGCTACTTCTACATTATCTGGTGTACATAAAAAGATGTCTGAGCCGACACGTTGAATGTCTCCACCAATTGCATATACCGTACCACTTAAGAAATCGATGATACGTTTTGCAGACACCTTATCAATACGTTGTAAATTCACAAGAGTAGCTCGGCGATTTTTAAGTTCATCAGCTATATCTTGAGTGTCTGAAAAAACACGTGGCTCAAATAAACACATTTTTGAACTTTCTTGTAAATAATTGTGATTACCTTGGTCTTGATTCATATTAACAACATTCCTTGTATTGTTTTTCGGTGAATTGTGGTTCACTTGATATTTACGTTCATTTGACCCATTTTGCTGTCTTGAAGATTGTTTTTTAGGCACTGATTGAATTGCACGTGCGCTTTCTGTATTGTCATATTTAGGTTGTTGTGCTTGTTCATTAAAGTTAGTCTGAGCCTGTGCTTGCTTTTGTTGTCGTTGATTCTCGTTTTCTTCTACTGGTGGCGCCTCTAATTCTTCATCCTCTTCTTCAACTACGAAAAATCCGTTAAATAAGTCCTTTAAAGCCATCGGGCTCACTCCTCTTTTCCTACAAGTTTAGTCCCAATTCGCACAAATGACGCACCTGCTTCTGCTGCAAGTTGATAGTCATTACTCATTCCCATTGATAATTCTGTACAGGGCGCATATGATAAATTGAGCGCTTGAATTTCTGATTGTTTCTCTTTTAATGTGTTAAATAACTGTCTAATGTAGTCAACATCACCTGTTAGAGGTGCCATTGTCATTAAACCAACAACTTCTATATTGTCATATTCTTTAATAGCCTCGATAAAATCATTAATTTCATTGATAGTTATGCCTTGTTTAGATTCTTCCTCGGAGACATTAACTTGAACAAAACATTTTACTTTATGCTCTGCTCGTTTTTGAATTTCTTTAGCTAATTTCAAACGATCTAACGCATGAAAATAATCCACTTGATTAATAACTTCTTTTACTTTTCGTGTTTGAAGTGTACCAATAAAATGAAATACTGCGTCGTCAGGTAAAGCATTTTGTTTCGCTAGAAAACCTTCAACACGGTTTTCTCCAAAGTGTCTTAAGCCTGCATCGTAAGCTTCATTAGCACGGTCTATTGTAACATATTTTGTAACAGCAATCACGTTAGGTTGTGTGGAAATTCCTGCTTTCTTTATTGATGTATCTAATTCAGTTTTTATTGTGTCATAATTTTGTTGTACATTCACTGTATTACACCTCTTAATTTACTGTCCAATAAATGCTAACATCCGACCAGTTTTTCCTTGTTCAACTCTATACGAGAAAAACAATGATAAGTCTTCAGAAGTTGCATAATTAGTAATATAAATATTAGCTTCTGGGACGCCAGCATGCATTAATAATAATTTGTTCGCTTGTTTCAAATCGATACCATATCGATCTTCAGCTCTAAACTCGATATAATCTTCACTTGGGATAGCTAAAGTATCAAATTTTGATTTAATATCTTCATTAATTTCATATGAATTTGAGGTAGCAGGCCCAATGACTATCGATAATTCTTGTAAATCAAAATCAATCTTTTTAATTACTTCAATAACGATTTCGCTCACTGTACCTCTCCAACCAGCATGCGCTAACGCAATAAAGTTGTTTTTTGCACTATAAAAGTAAATAGGTACACAATCAGCATAACACATCGTCAGTAAGACATCCGAATCATATGAATACATAGCATCAATACCATGTAATGCATCTGTTAATTCATCAATATTAGTACCGCGCTGTGACTGTGTAATATGTGCGACACGATTTTCATGTGTTTGAATTGGAAAGACCCATTGTTCACGTGGATAGTTGATAATTTCTGCTAATTGTCGTTGATGTTGCGTCACATTATTTTGATCATCATCAATATATCTGGCCATATTAAAGGCATTTTGAGGGTATGGACTGATTCCTTGTTCTCTAGTGGTAATACCAAGAGTGATATTGTCGATATTTTGCGATTTATACAATAAAACATGATTATACTTTTCAAATTTTTCCGTCATGTTTCAGTCCTCCAAATGATTAATCATTATGTTTTATTAAATACATAGTATTCAGTTGTCTAACTATATGAAAAATGTCACCAGATCTCTGGATCTGATGACATTATAAAATGGTTAAGTTGATTCTAATTCCCTACCATTATTAACAGATAATCACAGTAATAACTTTAATTATCTTCTTGTTCTTCTAGAACGTCTTTCTTCTCTATTTCTGATGAAGCTTGGGATGTCATCTTCTTTTGTTGTATGACTTCTACCTTCACTTGATGACTCAGAAGATTGTGTTGATTGTGATGATTGAGCTGAGTTAGAAGCAAATGAATCATCTTTTGCTGAGCTAGTAGCACTTGAACCAAATCCAGTATTAGAAGCTTTACGTGCTTGAACTGATGGTTTGTCTTCGAAACCAGTAGCAATAACAGTAACTACAATTTCATCTTGTAATTCAGGATTAATAACTGTACCGAAAATCATATTCACATCTTCATCCGCTGCATCTTGTACAATATCAGCTGCTTCTTGTGCTTCGAATAATGATAGTGATTCGCCACCAGTAATATTCATTAACACACCTTGAGCGCCTACAATTGAAGTTTCAAGTAATGGTGAAGAAATAGCTTTTTTAGCTGCTTCAACTGCGCGATTTTCGCCAGAAGAAACACCAATACCCATTAATGCTGAACCTTGGTTAGACATGATTGTTTTAACGTCTGCAAAGTCAAGATTTACTTCACCTGATACAGCGATTAGATCAGAAATACCTTGAACACCTTGTCGTAGTACGTTATCTGCTTCTTTAAAGGCTTCCATCATTGGTGTTGATTTATCAACGATGTCTAATAAACGGTCGTTTGGAATTACGATTAATGTATCGACAGCAGCTTTCATAGATTCAACGCCTGCTGCAGCTTGTGTTTGACGTTTACGTCCTTCGAAACCGAATGGACGAGTTACAACACCTACTGTTAACGATCCCATTTCTTTAGCAATTTTAGCTACAACTGGAGCAGCACCAGTACCTGTACCGCCACCCATACCAGCAGTAACGAATACCATGTCAGCACCTTGAATCGCGTCTTCAATTTGTTCGCGTGATTCTTCAGCAGCTTTTTTACCAATTTCAGGGTTAGCACCAGCGCCTAAACCACGAGTTAACTTTTCACCAATTTGAATCTTAGATTCTGCTTTTGATAAGTTTAATGCTTGTCCGTCTGTGTTAATTGAAATAAACTCAACGTTATTCATTCCATGGTCAATCATACGGTTTACAGCGTTATTACCGCCGCCCCCTACACCGATGACTTTTATTGTCGCTAAATGATTAAATCCTTGTTCAAATTCTAACATTTATATTTCCTCCTAGTTTTAATGGGCAATTAATCGAATAGAGATTTCATCAATTTTTTAAATTTACCTTCTTCTTTTTGTTCAGGCTCATGATTTTTGTTTTCGTATTCGTATGTATCGTCATTTTCAGTTGTACTATGTGACGATTCTGATGTTGTCGTTGTACTTGGTTCATCAGATACATATGATGGTTCATCATCTTGCTTGTTTGATTTTTTCTTAAACCAATCAAAACCATTTGATTTGGAAGCACTTTCTCTATTATCAGACTCGATTACTTCTTCTTCGAAATCTTCACTATCATGATTACTAATTGTAACATAATCTAATAATTCGTCGAAAGTAATGCTACTAGAAATAGTTGAAATTGCTGAAGAAAATTCAGGTTTTCTGATTCCCATTTGTGATGGTGTATGAATTCTAACTTTTTCACTTACCATGTCTTGTAGTAATTCTTTGACGCCGAGTAAGTTTGCAGAACCACCAGTGACAATGAAACCACCATTTACATTTGTTAATCCTAATTCTTGTAAAACATCAAATACACTAAAGAAGATATCTTCCATACGTGCTTCGATAACATCAGCTAAATCTTTTTGTGTATATTGGACGTCTTCTTCACTATCGATTTGGTCAACACTAAATACATCTTGATCTGAAGCTGAGTCAAAGAAAGCATGTCCGTATTGATGTTTGATTTTTTCAGCTGTTTCATGAGTTGTATTAAATGCTTCCGCAATATCTTCTGTGATGTCTCTTCCTGCCATTTGAACAGAGTCAGCATCAACAAGTTCGCCGCGCTCATAAAAGGCAATCTGTGTAATATCCTCACCGACATCAATTATACACGCGCCAAGCTCTTTTTCAGTTGCTGATAATACAGAGCCGTAATTATAAGCATCAGAATAAACATCTAATACATCGACTCCACATGACTCTACGCATTTAATCATATTAATTAAAATTGATTGTTGGATTGCGATTACGCCAGCTTCGACTTTAAGTGAATGTCTTGCAATTAATTCCTTAGGGTCAGAAACTTCATTATCACCATCTACAACAAATTTAATTGGAAAAGCGGTAATCACTTCTGTCTCAGGGACATCATTTTTTTCTCTAATGCCTTCTAATACAGACTCAATGTGCTCTCCTGTTAATTCAGTATCTTCATAAAATTCAATTTCATTAGCTTCATCATAAACTTCAGTACCGACAATCGGTAATTTTAGAAATACTTCTTTAATATCTACACCAGAAGCAATTGAGGCTTTTTTTATTGTATCTTTAATCGCTTGCTTAGCGATGTCAAAATCATCAATTAAGCCATTCTTAATACCGCTTGTGTAGGTTTGTCCTGTACCTATCACATTAATACCATTGTGAAATTTTTCGCCTACAATTGTTTTTACGCTTGATGAACCTATATCTATACTTACATAATAATGTTCCTCCATAGATAGGCACCTCCTGACAGTTACTTTCTATTTTACACTATGTTTAGTTTACAATACGTTGCGTAGCTTGTGAACTATAAACACATGTATTTGTCAAAATTTTTAATTAGTTTAGTCTGAATTCTTATTTATGTCATTTAACGCACTTTGTAATTCGTCTTTTGCTTTATCTTCTTTTGCGGTACCTTCTTCTAAATCCTTATCACTTTCTGACTCAGAATCATCAGATTGTGAATATGGTATAAATGAAGCACCTACAGACAAATCAATATATCCAGACTTTTTCAAATTACCAGAGTCATCACGTTCAAGTGATTGTGACATTTGAGGGTAATATTTCATTTTATTACCTATTGTATTAATATTTCCTATAATTTGAATATCATCCGTAGTAAATAACTTTATTTGATTCTTCAAATTAGATTTAGGATCATATTTGATTTCTGAAATCATCGCTCTAACTTTAGATGGCATTTCTGCTAAAGCCTTGATAATTTTCTCTTTTTTATCTTTCTCAAAACCTTCTAATATAGGTCCGTCATCCGTACTTGTGCCACTGTAATTTTTTAGTTCTTTACCATCTTCTAAAATAGGTACATATTTATCTTTCTTTTTCACCAACCCCACTACTTGATATTCAGTCACCTTAATCGTCATTGAGTTAGGAAAATGTTTTGTTACTTTAGCATCTTTAATTAACTTATGTTGTTTTAATTTATTTTCTGCATCTTTCGTACTAAAAGTGTACATCCTTGACTTTGAAGTGACATTGACCATTTTATCAATCTTACTTTTCGATACGTTATCATTCCCCACCACTTTGACATTATTAATCTTGCTCAGTGGTGTAAACATATAAAGTAAAATGATTATTATTATAAACAACAGTATCCCAAATATAACATATTGTATTTGTTTTTGTTGTTTTCGACGTCGTTCGCGCTTTTCTTTTAAGTATTCTGAGTCAAACTTCTTTACTTTATCAGCCAATATTCGTCACATCCTTTAAAAAGACGGTAATTGTGCTTTGAAACTATTGATGAATTTGTTGCCACGCTCTTCGAACGTATTATACTGATCCCAACTTGCACAAGCTGGTGATAACAAGACTACATCATTAGGTTCAATAATATCTTGAATTTTGTTGACTGCGTCTTCAACATCTATAGCTTTCACTACATATTTACCTTGGCTTTCTCCGAGTTTCACAAATTTATCTTGCGTTTCACCAAATGTAGCCATTACGCGAACATTATTCATATATGGGATAAGTTCGTCAAAACCATTGCCTCTGTCAAGTCCTCCACATAGCCAAATAATTGGTTGTTTAAAAGAATTGAGCGCAAATTGAGTTGCTAATGTATTTGTTGCTTTTGAGTCATTATAATACTTGTTGGTTTTATTTGAGCCAATATATTGTAATCTATGCTCAATGCCAGAGAATGTTGTTAAACTATCAATAATCGCATTTACAGGTACACCAGCCAATAATGCAGCAAGTACAGCTGCTAAAATATTTTCTAAATTGTGCTCTCCTGGTAACACTAAGTCATCCGTATGGATAATTCTAAATCCTTTGAACACGATATAACCATCTTTGATGTAAATACCTTCAACTTCTTGTTGCGTTGAAAAGTAGAATGTACGTGCTTTAACATTTTCTGATTCTATCAAATGGCGTTGTTGATAATTACAAATTAAGTAATCATTTTCATCTTGATTTTTATATATTTGTTTTTTGGCATTTTGATAATTTTCTAATGTTTCGTGATAATCTAGATGTGCCGAATAAATATTAGTAATTATAGCGATATGAGGCTTATATTGCTCTGTTCCTAGCAATTGGAAAGATGAAAGCTCTGTAACTAAATAATCCTGTGCAGTTACCTCTTGTGCCACTTTTGAGGCAACATATCCTATATTCCCAGAAATTCTACCAACTAACCTACTTTTTTGAAACATATCACCTATTAACGATGTCACAGTAGTCTTACCATTTGTGCCTGTAACACCAATAATAGGAGCCTCAGAGACCAAGTAACTTAATTCAACTTCTGTTAAGATCGTTAATCCTTTAGCAACTGCTGCTTCTAAAATAGGTGCAGTATAAGGTATGCCAGGGTTTTTAACGATGATAGGGTCATTATCTAACAATGTTAATGGATGTTCTCCACCAACTACCTTAATCCCTATATTTTCTAAATCTTTGGCGTGAGAGTCTTGTGTCAAATCTTTGCCGTCATTAACTACTACACGTGCACCCAATTTATTAAGCAACTTTGCTGCTTCGTAACCACTTTTTGCTAAACCAATGACTAAGACATCTTTATCTTCTAAACCTGTATATTTTAGCATTTTAGTGCACTCCCATCCATAATCCGATTAAACCTGTGATTAAACCAACTGTCCAAAATACTGTTACAACTTTCTTTTCATTCCAACCCACCAATTCAAAATGGTGATGTAATGGTGACATTTTGAAAATTCGTTTGCCTGTCAATTTGAAAGATGTTACTTGAATCATTACTGACAATGTTTCAGCAACAAATACAAATCCAATCAATAGTAATGATAATTCTTGATTTAATACAATTGAAATCGTAGCGAAAATACCGCCAAGGGCTAAACTACCAGTATCACCCATAAAGACTTTCGCAGGGTTCATGTTAAATGGCAAGAAACCAAGTAATGCAAAAATCATAATTATACAAAATAGACCAATTGAGTTTGCACCTTGGAAATACGCCATAATTGCAAACATTACAAATCCAATAATTGATAAACCTGTTGCTAATCCATCTAACCCATCTGTTAAGTTAACCGCATTTGAAAAACCAACTTGCCAAAAGACAATAAAAACTACGTAAGCAAGTGATAATGGAACTTCAATGCCTGTAAATGGAATATGAATGCCTGTAGAAAAACTAGTTAATTGGAATACTTGGCTTAATATGAAAAAGATAATCGCAATAGCAATCTGTGCTAAAAATTTCTGTTTACTCGATAAGCCTTGATTATTCTTTTTAACAACAATGATATAATCATCGATAAATCCAATCAATCCAAAACCAATTGTGACAAATAATAATAAAATGACCGGATTAGAATTATCCATGAATATAATCGCCAATATAGAAGTTACGATAATACTAATTAGGAATGTTAAGCCGCCCATTGTTGGTGTTCCAGTTTTTTTCATGTGACTTTGAGGGCCTTCTTCTCTAATACTTTGACCAAACTTCATCCTTTTTAAGGTAGGTATTAAAACTGGTACTAATATAAATGTAATTAAAAATGCAATTATTGCGAGTAAATAAACCATCTTATTCTCCTTTTTATATATTATGGAATTGTAATATATCTCATTAACACCTAAAACAATATAACATGAGGAAAGAGGCTAGACAAAGGTACATATTAGGATAAAAAGCACCTAATATTAAACTTACCAAACTTTGTCTTGACCTCTTATTTACACCTCATTTATTTAAAGCTGTGTGTTAATTCGCTTTATTTATTTTGCTTCACTATCTACGTTTTCTGCTTCGAATTTCACTTCAATTTTATCATTTTTCTTAAGTTGCTGACCTTCTGATACAGATTGTTCGTTAACAAAGCCACTGCCTTTAGTTTCTATTTTTACATTTGCTAAACGTTCAAAAGCAATGACATCTTCTTTAGTCCAACCTTTCATATCTGGCATCGTAATGTTGCCGTTTGTTAATAGTAATACTTTACTATTAGGCAAGACTTCTTTATCAGCAGATACAGATTGTTTTTCAACCTTTTCTCCATCTCCGATAACGATAGGTTTCAATGACTTAGCATTAAGACTATCTTCTGCTTTTTGAACTGTTTTTCCTGAGACATTAGGTACTTTACTATATTTAACGTCTGACATGTCTTTTGTCTTCTTGTCATCAACATTTAAATATTTCAATGTGTTTTCCATAATTGGGTTAAATGCTTTGCTAACTCCCATTTCATATGCTTCTTGATCATTTTTTTGCGCTAAGCTCATACCTGCGTAAACAATTACCTCAGGATCATCTTTCGGCGCATCTCCGATAAAGCTTACAAAATAAGGATTTTCACCTTCGACATAACCGCCATTATCTGTATCGGCTACTTGAGCAGTACCTGTCTTACCTGCTACCTCATAGTCATCAATTCGATAATTTTTGGCATCACTTTTTTCACTATTAACAACTTTATCTAGTTCTTTACGAACTTGTTTTGCTGTTTTTTCAGTAATTGGTTTACCAGCTGTTTGCTTTTTACCTTTATAGTAAGTATCTTTTGTAACTGGATTTGTTACCGAATCAACGAACCATGGTTTCAGCATTTCTCCTTTATTTGTAAAAGCAGATTGCGCTTGTAACATTTGTACTGGTGTTACAGTTGTAGATTGTCCAAAGGCTGACGTTTTTTGTTGCGCTTCATTTTCCCACGCAATTCCACCTGTCGATTCACCATCAAACATACCGTTTGTACTTTCACCAAATCCAAATTTTTCATACCACGATTTCATTTTATCTGCACCAACTAAATCTTGTAAATGCATCATTAATGTATTAGATGAATAAGTAAATCCTAGAGACGTTGGTATCTCGCCCCAACCAACTTTATTCCAGTCAGAGATTCTTGAGCCCATTATATCTCTATGTCCAGATTCATATTTTTTATTAGGATCGAATTTACCTTCCTGGATAGCCGCTGCTAAACCAAATGATTTAAAGGTAGAACCAGGTTCATAAGTGTTTTGATACAAATCATTTGCCCATTTCTCACCAAAGTTTTTACCTGTTTCAGGATTAAATGTTGGTCGTTGACTAAATGCTAAGATTTCACCTGTATCAGCATCCATAACTACCGCAAATAAATCTTTAGGTTCATAATGGTCAACCATTTTATCAAGTGCTTCTTCTACAAAGACTTGAATATTAGAATCAATGGTTAAATGCACATCATCGCCACGCTTCGGCATTTTTTCTTTCTTAGTATTAGGAGCTAAGTAACCCCAAATATCATGAATATATGACAATGAACCTTTTTGTCCTGATAAATAACTATCAAAGATTTTTTCTACACCCATCGCACCTTTTAGCTCTCCTGAATCTGGATCTTTTTGAGCAATGCCAAGAAGATGTGATGCGAAGTTACCATTAGGATAAAAGCGTTCAGTTTCCGGATACAATGTAATACCTGGCAAATTCATCTTTTCAATTTTTTCTTTTTCTTGATATGTTAAATCTGTTCCTTTTTGTCCAAATTCAACTTGGAAACTTCCTTTTTGCTGTAGTCTTTTTTCGATATCTTTTGCAGATATATCTATCACTTCTGATAATTTTTTAGCTGTTTTCTTTTTATCTACAACGTGTTTAGGCTTGTCACTACCTTCACTTGCCTTTTTATCAACTACCGCTACTAATTTGTAACGTTCCACGTCTTCAGCTAAAATTTTACCATTACGATCATATATTTTACCTCTTTCGGGTTGCTGTTGCGTGTTTACTAAATATTTTTCGTTGGCTTTTAAAATTAAGTCCTCACCAGATGAGTGTCCGGTTAGCATGATATAAGAATACCTTAAGATTAACATAAAAAAGAGCAGCCCGAATCCAAGGATGAGTAGGACTGCCCCTATTTTATTTTGTTTTATTGGTATCTTAGGTATTCTGGGTTTTTTTAATTTAATTTTTCGCTTCGCCATTATTACGCACTACCTTTACATTGTCGTTCTTCAGGCTCATTCCTTCATCTTTAGCCTTGTCGTAAATGCGTTCATAAGAAGAGTTCTTTTTAATTTCAGATTCAATTGCGCTGTTCTCACTTGCTTGTTTTTCAATTTTTGTATCTAAATCTGCAATTTTACCTCGAGTATCATACGCATCCATTTTTAAAGATAGCATATATATACTTATCAAAGCAATAATTGTTATTAATCCTATGTATAACATTTTTTCAAACTTCGTTAATTGTACTACAACTTTCTTCTTTACCGTTTTGGTTTGTGGTTTTGTCGAGGGTTGTCTCTCAGGAGAATGTTGTTCTGCTTCATTATATGGTTCGTAAATTTTTTCTACAGCCACTCAAGGTTCACTCCTTATTTTAAAATTTCTGCAACACGTAACTTGGCACTACGCGCTCTATTATTACTATCTGTATCTTCATCAGTAGCAGTAATGGGCTTACGGTTAACACGTTTTAATTTAGGCGTGTATGCTTCAGGTATAACTGGTAATCCCCTTGGAACTTCAGGTCCTTTTTCATATTCTTGGAACATTTGTTTACACAAACGATCTTCTAATGAATGGAAGGTAATAACTGAAATTCTACCGTTTACTTCTACATAATTTATAGCTTGTTCTAAAGAATCTTCAAATGCTGCTAATTCATCATTAACTGCGATCCTAATAGCTTGAAAAATTCGTTTTGCTGGATGTCCACCTTTGCGTCGTGCTTTTGCTGGAATACCTTCCTTGATACTTTCGACTAATTCTAACGTTGTCTCAATAGGTTTAAGTTCTCTGTTTTGTTCTATGCGTCGGGCGATTTGTTTTGCAAATTTTTCTTCGCCATAACGATGAAAAATTCTTACTAACTCTTCAAACTTCCATTCATTAACAACTTCGTACGCTGATAACTCCTGTGTCTGATCCATACGCATATCAAGTTTTGCATCATGATGATAACTAAAACCTCTTTCAGGTACATCTAATTGTGGACTAGATACACCCAAGTCATAATAAATGCCATCAACTTTTTCAATATTTAATTCATTTAAAATTTCAGATAATTCACGGAAGTTACTATGAACAAATGTCACTTTGTGTAAATGTTCTTTCAATACATTTTTCGCATTTTCAATGGCTGTAGTATCTTGATCTATTGCAATCAAATGTCCATTATCACTTAATTGATTCAGTAAATATTGGGCATGACCTGCTCCACCAAGCGTACAGTCGACATACACACCATCTTCTTTAATATTCAAATAATCAATGGTTTCTTTTAGCATTACGCTGATATGATGAAACAATTCAATTCCTCCATTTAAAAATCAAAATCTATTAAATCTTCAGCAATCTCCTCGAAACTATCTTCTGACTCGTCATAGAAGTTATTCCAAGTATCTCTATCCCAAATTTCAATGCGGTTAGATACACCGATCACTGTACATTCTTTAGTTAAATTTGCGTATTGTCTTAGATTTTGTGGGATATTAATACGTCCCTGCTTGTCCAACTCAACTTCAGTAGCACCTGAAAAGAACATACGCATAAATTTACGTGCGTCTTTTTTTGTCATTGGTAAAGATTTCATCTTCTCTTCAATAACTTGCCACTCTTCTAAAGTGTAACCAAACAGGCATTTATCAAGGCCTCTGGTGATAATAAAACGTTCATTTAGGTCATATCGAAATTTAGATGGAACAATCATACGTCCTTTTGTATCTAATTGGTGTTCGTATTCACCCATGAACATTTATACTCACCTCACCTTCCCATATATATAATTTACCACATCTCCCCACTATCCTCCACTAATTATACAAATTTCACCAAAATTTTGTTTATACAAACAAAAAAAGCCCGATTTATCAATACGATAAATCGGGCTAAATCCTTATGTTATCAAGTTTTTAAGATAATATGATCAAAAGTGTAACGAAGTGGTGGATAAGTGGAGGGACTGAACACATCTATCCCATATTCGTTCATTATTTGTAGTGGATTCCAAATTCTTTCTTGTAATCCATCCATTGGGTGGAGAGATTCATTTATTTCATTAAAGTGTTTCATACTAATTGCATTTTCACGTTCTATGTTTAATAAATAACGTTTGAGCAAATAATCATACTGTGTTAAATGGATATCATTGTTTTTTGCAACTAATTGCTCATTATCATTATTACCTGCCACTTCAGATTTTATTGTTTCATAAAATGATTGTTGTTGTTGTTTCATTTCTTCAATTTGATCAATTACAGTTTGAGATGCGTGTTCACGAATAAAAGATGCTTTAGCATTATGGACACCATTTGTTAAAATGTCATCTACTGATAGTTGATATTTATTGATTACTTTTTCAATTCTTCCATTAATATAGCTGATTCTTAAACGAGGTAAAACTATCGGCATATCTACAGATAACGTGTTAAACACGCCGTGTAACTCTGCCCAATATTTAATTTCACTTGGCCCTCCTATAAAAGCAACTGTATTAAATAGCCATTCTTCCATTAGCGGTCTAGTCACAACATTATTTGAGAACCTTTCTGGCTCTTGTTCCGCAAGCTGTAAGAGCTCATGTTTTGAGTAACGTTTGTCAGACTTAGTTAATACAAATTCACCATTTTCATAAGAAATTAATTGGCGCATATTATCTTCTTCTAAAAATAAATGTACATTTGTATTCGTTTGAATCATTTGATTTAGTCCAGCTGCCATTGTTTGCCCCTGTGTGGCTCTAAATGCATGATCAATAGTTTCATGTTGTTCAATAATTGTTTGGATAAATGGTTTTTCTATTTGACGCAAGTCAGGATTATGCGCGTCAATTAACAATAATCCATAAGCTTTAAACACTTCATGTAATAAAGCTTTAAATATATCAGTCCAACTGTCATAACGCTCTATTATTGAGTGGCACAATTCTATTAATTCTTTTGTATGATTTGTTTCCGGCTGTTGTTTTAAAAATTGCTTCAATGCATCTTTCAATTGCAATTTGTTTGGATAATAATTAGAGACGCTTGTTTCAGGAGGCTCCATTGTATGATATTTAGTTTTATATAATTTCGCTTCCTTATTATTATACGTAAATGTATGATTTACTTCTTCAAAGTCATGATCTTCACCAGCGATCCAGAACACTGGGATAACTTGTTGATTATATTTGGAAGAAAGCGAATTACTTAATGAGATAATAGAAAAAATTTTATGAAATGTATATAACGGACCTCCAAACAAACCCGCTTGTTGGCCTCCTATTATAACTTTAGCCCCCTGTTGTAACTGAGCAATATTATTTTCTTGAGCTTCACTAAGTGATAAATCTTCCATGTAGTTACTGATAACTGCAGCTACAGCTTTTTCTCGACCATTTGTAGCTTGATCTAGTTTCAACTTATAATTTTGTTCATTCATAGCATCATAATTATAAAAAGCTGCTAATGTAGAATCACTATTTTTAATTTTTTCTATAAATTGATCTTTATCATTTAATTTCGTTGTCATACAATCCATTCGTAATTCTCCTTATGTTACTCTATTCCTAATAAGTATAAAGTTTATATTCTTCAATGACAATTTAACGGCTTACAAATTTTAAATTTTTTCTATAACCTAATACATCCATTATTGTAATAATATCTCTGCCACAGTTTTAAACTATCGGAAACAAAATGATTTATATACGTTTAGAACATTGTTTATTGTACTAATATAATAGAAATAGGTATAATAAAGTTAATACTAAAAAGGGGGAAGATGCTATGTCTGAAGTAAAGCGTCTTGATATTAACTATAAAACTGATGAACTATTCGAAGATTTTAGAAACTTCGGAAATAAAGATTTATATCTTGTAGATGAGCTTCGTGGAGAAATGATTGACGCTAGTTCCGACTCTCCATTTTACGGCGTTTACGTCGGTGATAGACTCGGTGCAAGGATGGCTTTATATAGAAAAGGAGAAGTTGAAGAAGAACACTTCCCTAACTTCGATGATTATTTAGTAATTTGGAAATTAGAAGTATTAAAAGACTTCCAAAATCGTGGTTATGGTACTGATCTATTAGACTTCGCAAAATCTCAAGATTTGCCTATAAAAGTCATTGCTCGTAATCAATCTAAGCAATTTTTCCTTAAACATGGCTTTAAAGATTTAGAGCAACAAAATAATGAAAACCATGACATTTTAACATGGGAACCATAAAATAAAAGGTTGTGTGGCTTTTTGCTACACAACCTTTTTCTATATAATAGTTAATAATTCATCAAATGATTGAATAGTATAATCAGCATGTATTTGTGTATTATTAGTATTCTGTCTTGGATTAAACCAACAGGTTGCAATTGCTGCATTTTTCCCACCGAGAATATCCGAAGTTAAAGAATCTCCTATAATGATACTATTTTTACGTTTTTCATGGCCAATTGTATTAAAAACGTAATCAAAAAATTCGGGCATTGGCTTTTGAAAACCTGTCTGTTCTGATACGAAGACGCCTTTAAAATAATCTTTAAATAAAGACTTAGCAATACGCTTTTCTTGGGTTTCTAATACGCCATTTGTAACAATATACAAATCATGCACTTTGCTTAATTGACGTAATGTAGTTAAAGTATGTTCAAAATAACTTAAAGGCGCATTTGCTAAAGCGTCTCGAAAAACTTGATCGGCATGAGCACCATTGACATTCATTTTATGTAATGCAAAATAAGCTTCAAATCGCTTACTCAATACCTCTTCCTTAGTTAAACGTTCATTTTGGAATGCTTCCCAATGCGCTTGGTTAATCTCTTTGAATGTTATTAAATCTTGTTCATTTAATGTTAATTGATAATTTTCTGCCAAAGCATAAAAAGCAAATTCTTCGGCGTCGTTAAAATTAACCAATGTGTCATCAAAATCTAGAAGTACCGTTTTTCTAGTCATATCTTAATCTCCAATCTATGCTACCTATAAGATTAGTTTAACAATTTATCGAATATAGAAAAAGACTAAGGTGTATACCCTAGCATAATATTGTCTTCGACAAGCCTATATGCAAAATTTAAAACTAATATCGCATCAACATAGCGCAACAAATGATTGTTAGTAACTAATTCATAATCAAAAATCATTTCATATTGCTATCTTTTACCAATTAATTAACAGAATAAACATCACTACTGTTTAATTTATATATTATAATATTTTGGGTAATATTAGCAGTGATTTATGCCGACTCCTGCGGTAATAGCACCCGCCGAAGACTACAGGCTTAGGCAGTGCCCGAGGAAAGCGTGCATAAAGAAACTGCCAACAAAAGTCAGAAACTTTGTCGACAGTCTAAGGTTAAGGTGTATACCCTAGCCCACAATAATTTTTATTTACTGTTAATCCATTAATTATACTTAGCAACAATTATTTGTGTTGTAATTTCTTCATTATTTTATCAATATATTTAGAAAAATCCTTACCTTTTCTTTTTCTTACTTGGTCATTAACTTTATACAAACCTTGTTCAAGTTTGCCATTTTCAACATATTTATTTAAACTTTTTTGTAATTTATCCTTCAATGTCATCTCTCCAGACAAGCTTATTTTTCTATCTTTAATTGTTACTCCACAGATAATAGCATATTCAATTTACAATACGATTACTGCACAATTAAAAAATGTATAATTTTTATAAAGATTATTAAAATAAGGCAATCGCAACCGATTGCCTTTACAAATGAATGTCTTTGTTCATTAACATGAAGTAATTTAAATTACATCTTAGTTTGAGCATAACTAGATGTAGAGAACTTTTTAGTTACAAGTTTACACAATAACATGTAACATATTTGTAATATATCATTAATTTCATTGAAAAGAAATAGTAATATAAATAATAAGACTATATACTTACATAGATATACACATTTTATTACATTATTCACAAAATGGAGTTGATTAGCTACATAATCGCATGTACAAAGCTTATAAATTTACTTTAGTTAATTTATTTTGCTACTATAACTAACAAAAATCCATGTGCTTTTGTTATAAATCTAAATTTTCATACAATTAAATTATAATAATAAAAATATCATCATACGTGTTTCATACTTCACTTCACTATGATAGTTCAGAAAGCGCGCTACTTTTTATGCAAATTACATATTTTACTTATCATATTGATTTTATATTTTCTTAGTAAGTGTAATTTACACTAGAACTATTTTGCTATTCATTTATGCAGTTTCTATACCATCACAAAAATTTTTCAATTCAGTAAAGTTTTTGTACCTATTGTCATTTACCTTCAACTTTTTCCTATCTTGTAAAAACTGCTCAGGTGGCACACCAAATACACTTTTAAAATTCTTATTATACGTTGAATAATTTTTATATCCGTACTTTTCATAGAAGCCTTCAGTAGTTTGAGTTATTAACATCTCCAACGCTATTTTATATATTTTAAATTTCTTGATATAGTTTCCCATAGTAATATTCATCTCTTTTGAAAATAGTCGCGACAGATAACTTGGATTTACATAAAATTGCTGTGCTAAATCGTTTAGTGTTAAACCTTGCTTATAATTAACGTTAATATAATCCAATACTTGTTTGATTACAGGACTCAGAACCTTAATATCGTCTGGATTATAATAATTATACATACGCACATAATTTATAAGTTTTATAACACTAACATCAGCATCGAACCACTGTTGTTTTTTAATTTGTGATATAACTTCTAAAAAATGCCGCTTCAAAAAATCATGTCTTTCTGAGTAAACACTCTTTTCATGCTCTATGTTATAAAAAGCAAACCTATTGAAAATAAGCACGTTCATACTTAATTCTATTAACACACCAGTAAATTTAATGAGTGGTAATTGATCATAAGGTGTAAGTACAAAGATTTCACCCTGCTTATATTGAATTGAATTCATATCCTTTTTAATTGCAATAGTACCCGCAGCGACGAAACAAATTTTAACTTCATCACTGTTTCCAAATACTTCCATACAATTAGTATGTATATTATAACGGTAATCTATAAAACCACTCCTCTTCATATTTACTAATTATTACTAAACATGCTTATTTCTTTATTAATCTCACATTACTTAGTATTTATAAAATCACGTCATACGATGATAAATACAAAACGTAAATTATTTTATTCAAGTGTGTAGCTCATTATGCCATCTATATTAAAAGTTAATACTTCGTCCAAACATTGTTATTTATGTATCTTTTTTTAAATTATAGTTTTTAAGACTATTCATATAATAAGCTTCTCTTTATAAATACGTAAATATCATTCAATTTAAAAGTAAAATTTTTAAATTGAACAGTAAAAGCTCATTTCATCAGTGGATGATGCTGAATCAAATGACTAAATCTTGTTACACAAACTACTCTCCATATTACTTATAGTGTCCCTTTTTTTACTATTGTAATGACTATTACGCTCTTTTCACTTTTATTTGCTACACTGTATTTAGTCGATATATCCTATCGACAAACATTTAGTATTATTGCCAATCTCAAGTTTAAGAATAAACAGCATTTACTCTTTAGAGTTGGTGCTGTTTTTTAGTTATTACGATATTTTAATTTTAGATGTATAAAGTTCTATCAATTATGAGATTTAGCCTAGTTTTGCTATATACTAATTTTTACGATTTCAAATAGTTTTGATCACTACTTCTAAATATAAACTGTCCATATACAAAGTAGTTATTTTACATCTCGAAATAATGAAATATTTTTTCGAGTCATATTCATTTAAACTTTCATACTAGCGACGCACATAAAACAACCACCCATTGATCATAATAGGTGGTTGTACAAAAAAACCTTACATTAACTCTTTCCAAAATTATAAAACTATTGTATGTGGTTCTGTGTTCGTATCATGATTTGCTATTACTTCTACACAATTTTCGTCTTGGTCAATAAACTTAACCCAATTTAGTGATTCTTGTGCATCCTTTTTATTAACTAACACACCTGGCAATATATTTTGTTGCCAAGATTTATTTGCATATCCAAAAAAGATTATTAGCTAAAATATAACATATTGCGTTCTTAGTTGCTTTGTTAGTACTATTCCTCTTACGCTTATTATTTCTAAAATTAGTTGAATGATTGACAACATAACTCATGTTGTACTGATTTAAGGATAAAACATCTACTATATTAGATAGAAATTATAATTATAGTTGATTTATACACTCATTTATTAGTTAAACAAAATCAAGTATTCATTTGCTTTATATTTTTCTGTAGTTATTCAAAATATTTTTCCCAATCGCTATTCAATCCTGATTAGATGAGATACTTATTTTTTAAAATGTAAATAAAGAATTTGTTCTCCTTTAACTTTTATGATACTACTGCCAATAATTGTATATGTAACATCGTCTAGCAAATCTAAGCCCCCGAAATCTTTATTTTCAAATAATTTCGTTTCAGCATCATACCCATCAGTATATTCAATGCAATTAAAATCATCTACATAAATTGTTTTATCATTTTTTAAAATCACTTCACATTTCATTTCTAATCCCCCTTATCTTTAATACTACAACAATACACCGAAATACATTGCACTAAACATAAACGAAAACTATCAATTATACCAATAATCATAACTTCATACCATAATATAAGTGTACATAAAAAATACAGTCTTAAGTTCATATGTCGTATAGGATTGCTCTATAATTTCTAATCATCATTTTCTCAAGTTTGCTTCACTTGAGAATATCTATTCTTTTATATAGTGATTATTATTTTCTATAGTGTGGCATTGTATAACAAAAAAAGAAACCCCATCATAATGGGGTTTCTTTTTTAATTGTGAGCTATAAAGCTCTGTTAGCGTCCTGGAAGGGATTCGAACCCCTGACCGATGGCTTAGAAGGCCATTGCTCTATCCAGCTGAGCTACCAGGACATCACGTTTTGAACACAATAATTATTATATCTAATTCATCTTTATAAAGCAATACTTTTATAATTAAAATAATGATGATTTTTCACTATAAATAGCCATTTTGCACGATTTATAACCTAATAACCCTCTTTTTTTCAATAACGATCATTAAGTAAATATAAATTATAATGCATAGTTACAACTCCACTTACTATGCATTATAATTCGACATTCACTTACACGCTTTTAGAGATCATAATTCAAAATTAATTGTTTCTATTATTTCATGTCGACGATTTCTAAAATTCAAAGTAACTGCATTAGTGTCTTCAGCAATTAACAGTTCTGCATAACTTTCTTCTTCACTGCTTCTTGATTGACTAATACTACCAGGGTTGATGACATGCACACCTGCAATATTTTCATATTTTGCAACATGTGTATGCCCATAAAATGCTAATTGACAGTTTGCTTCATGGGCACGTTCGGCCAGTTGCATTCTACTACGATTAACTTGATATAGATGCCCATGTGTAATAAATGCTCGGCAGCTTTCACTATTTATGACTTGTTCGTTTTCAAATTCTGGATAAAAATCGGTATTCCCTTTTACTTTATAATAATAACTAAGTTCACTATCTTCGTAAGTAAACTCAGAATCTCCAAGATGTATGGCTACATCAGCATCTGGGTGGTGATTAATCACTTCAAATAAGATACCTTTTTCCTTATGATTATCACTTACAATTATCCATTTCGACATTAATTATCATCCTTTAAATAGCGTTGTAATTGGTCGATTGCCTTACCTCGATGGCTAATCTCACTTTTTTCATGCGCTTGTAGCTGTGCCATTGTTTTGTTTAAATCTGGTACGTAGAATATTGGATCATAGCCAAATCCCTCATCACCAATTTTATTTAGTGTAATTTCACCTTGAACTGTGCCTTTAAATTGAATTGTTTTTTCATTTGGTGCACTTAGGCTAACGACACAAACAAATTGAGCACGACGATCCTCTGTGTCACCTAGCTGCTCTAATACTTTTTTGATATTTGCATCATCATCTTTTTCTAAACCTGCATACCTAGCTGAATATACGCCAGGCTCACCATTTAAAGCAAATACTTCTAATCCACTATCATCTGCGATTACAGGCTTATTTAAAGCTTGTGCTGCTGCTTCAGACTTTAATTTAGCATTATCTTCAAAAGTAGTACCTGTTTCTTCAACATCGAAACCTGGAATTAAATCACCGATTGGAATGATATTATACTCAGGAAAAATAACTTTAAAATCGTTTATTTTTCCTTTGTTATTAGATGCTATGACTATATCTTTCACTTACTACTTCCTCCTCTACATCGACTACTTCGACTGTAACATTCATTTTTAGCCATTCTGCAATAATTCTTTCGATATGTTCTGTATCCCCTGTCGCAAAAAATTTATGCTTAGGATTTTTTTGATAACCTGCATGTTCGTTACTGAATGTTAGTAATGCACTAACTTCTCTAGCTGTCTCTAATCCAGATGAAATCACTGTTTTATTACCACCAAAATAGTCATAGATTGGCTTATACAGTAATGGATAATGCGTACATCCTAATATTACTGTATCAGCTTTACAATTACGCCATTGTTTTAAAGTTTGATGGATTAAGATGCTCGTAATTGTCGGATCTTTATAGCGCATTTGCTCTACTAAAGGTGCAAATCCTGGACATGCTACGCCTGATACTTCGACATTTGGGTTGATATTCTTAATATGATGACGGTAAGCTTCAGATTTTATTGTACCTTCTGTACCTAAAATTAAAACATTTTGATTTTTAGTAGTCATAATTGCAGTCCTTGCGCCAGGTTCTATAACGCCAATAACAGGAATTGTTAATTGTTCTTGTAGCGTTTTTAATGCCACTGCAGTTGCAGTGTTGCATGCAATAACTAGCATTTTAATATCATATTGTAATAACTTTTGTGCCAATTGAATAGTAAATGCTTTAACTTCCTCACTTGCTCTCGGACCATAAGGACAGCGTTTAATATCTCCTAAGTAATAAATTGTTTCATTGGGAAGTTGGCGGATAATTTCACTAGCAACAGTCAAACCACCAACTCCTGAATCTATAACTCCGATTGGTTTATCCATATATGCGTTCATCCTCTTAATATTAGTAACTACTATTGTAGCACAGATACTTTTTTTAATTCATCTATCTCACTTTATATTACTTAGAAATTTTATATAAATTTTTTCATAAAAAAACCAACACCTGTTTACGCCACAGATGTTGGTATATAAATATTAATTTACTTGATGGTCAGAACCAAAGAATGATTTGAACATATGGAATGAAGTTTCTCTATTCAATGCTGCGATAGAAGTAGTTAATGGGATGCCTTTTGGACAAGCATTTACACAGTTTTGTGAATTACCACATTCTTGTAAGCCTCCACCGCCCATTAGTGCTTCTAATCTTTCGTCTTTTGTCATTGAACCTGTTGGATGTAAGTTAAATAATCTAACTTGTGAGATAGCTTGTGCACCAACGAAGTCATTTTTACTTGTAACGTTAGGACAAACTTCTAAACATACACCACAAGTCATACACTTAGATAATTCATAAGCAGTTTGACGTTTTTTCTCTGGCATACGTGGTCCAGGACCTAAATCATATGTACCGTCAATTGGTACCCATGCTTTCATACGTTTTAGGTTATCGAACATTCTAGAACGGTCAACTTGCAAGTCACGAATAACTGGGAAAGTGCTCATTGGCTCTAATCTAATTGGTTGTTCAAGTTGATCAACGATAGCTGAACATGATTGTCTTGCTTGACCATTAATAACCATAGAACAAGCACCACAAACCTCTTCAAGACAGTTCATATCCCAAATAACCGGTGTCGTTTTTTCACCTTTACTATTGATTGGATTACGTCTAATTTCCATCAGACAAGCGATAACGTTTAAGTTTTCTCTGTATGGAATTTCAAATTCTTCTTCGTAAGGCTTTGCTTGATCATTATCTTGACGCTTGATAATTAATTTGATTGTTTTTTGTTGGTTTTGTTGTTCAGTTGCTTGTTGAGTATCTGCCATGATTATTTACCTCCTTTAGACTTTTGCGTATAGTCACGTTTACGAGGTGGAATTAAGCTAATATCTACAGGATCGTAGGTGAATTTTGGTGCTTCTGTTTTTCCTTGATATTCTGCTAAAGTTGTTTTCAACCATTCCTCATCGTTTCTATCTGGGAATTCTGGTTTGAAATGTGCACCTCTAGATTCATTACGATTGTATGCCCCAATAGTAATAACACGAGCTAATACAAGCATATTCCATAATTGGCGAGTGAAGAATACTGCTTGGTTACTCCAAGTTTGTGTATCTTCAATATCAATATTTTTATAACGTTCCATCAATTCTACAATTTTACGATCTGTTTCTAATAAACTTTCATTTTCACGTACTACAGTTACATTAGCTGTCATAATTTCACCTAATTCGCGATGAAGTTTATAGGCATTTTCTTCACCTTTCATTGCTAATAAGTGATCGAATTTTTCTTGTTCTTCCTGTACACGACGTTCAAAAATTGTCTCATCTAAATCACTATATGATTTTTCAATATCTTGAATATATTTGACAGCATTTGGCCCTGCAACAGTACCACCATAAATCGCTGATAGTAATGAGTTCGCACCTAAACGATTACCACCGTGTTGTGAGTAATCACACTCACCAGCAGCAAACAGACCATTAACATTCGTCATTTGATCATAGTCAACATATAAGCCACCCATAGAGTAATGTACTGCTGGGAAGATTTTCATTGGTACTTTTCTAGGATCATCACCAGTGAATTTTTCGTAAATCTCAATGATACCACCTAATTTAACGTCTAATTCATGTGGGTCTTTATGTGATAAATCAAGGTAAACCATGTTTTCACCGTTAATGCCTAATTTTTGGTTAACACAGACATCAAAGATTTCACGTGTTGCAATATCACGTGGTACTAAGTTACCATAATCCGGATATTTTTCTTCTAAGAAGTACCAAGGCTTACCGTCTTTATAAGTCCAAATACGACCACCTTCACCACGTGCTGATTCACTCATTAATCTTAACTTATCATCACCTGGTATTGCTGTTGGATGAATTTGAATAAACTCACCATTAGCGTATTTAGCACCTTGTTGATAAACAATTGAAGCAGCAGATCCTGTATTAATCATAGAATTAGTAGTTTTACCAAAGATAATTCCAGGTCCACCTGTAGCCATAATTACAGCATCTGAGCCAAATGATTGGATTTCTGAAGTAGTTAAATTTTGTGCAACAATACCTCGAGCTGTATTTTCGTCATCCTTAACTATACCTAAGAATTCCCAGCCTTCGTATTTATTTACTAAACCATCTACTTCAAAACTTCTTACTTGTTCATCTAGTGCGTATAACAACTGTTGTCCGGTTGTTGCACCAGCATAAGCTGTTCTATGATGCATTGTACCACCAAAACGTCTAAAATCGAGTAATCCTTCGTTGGTACGGTTAAACATTACACCCATACGGTCAAGTAAATGGATAATTTTAGGTGCTGCTTCAGTCATTGCTTTAACTGGAGGTTGGTTTGCTAAAAAGTCCCCACCATATACTGTATCGTCAAAGTGTATGTCCGGTGAATCGCCTTCACCTTTAGTATTTACTGCACCATTTATACCACCTTGCGCACACACTGAATGTGAACGTTTAACAGGTACAAGTGAGAACAAGTCTACTTGTGCACCTTGCTCTGCTGCTTTAATTGTTGACATCAGACCGGCAAGTCCTCCACCGACAACAATAACTTTCTTCTCTGCCATATCTTGTCACTCCCCTAAATATCTCTAAAAATCAAATTAAATTAAAAAACTTATAGGAAAGCTAAAATCGCGCTAATTCCTATATATGATACAACTATAAATACGACTAGTGAAACCCATGTGAAAATTTGTTGAGATTTTTTAGATTGTAAAATACCCCACGTTACACCGAATGACCATAAGCCGTTTGCAAAGTGGAATGTCACAGCTAATAAACAAACGATATAGAAAATTAACCATCCTGGGTTAGTTACAATATCATGTACCATATCAAAGTTAACTTCATGTCCTAATGCACGTTGAATTCTTGTTTGCCATAAGTGAATTGCAATGAAAACAAAAGTAATTACACCCGTGATACGTTGGAATAAAAACATCCAGTTTCTAAATGCTGAATAATGACCAACATTTTCTTTTGCCGTAAAGGCAATATGTACACCGTAAACTGCGTGATACAATATCGGAATATAAATCACGACAAATTCCAAAGCGATTAAAAATGGTAATGATTCCATAAATGCAGCTGCTTTATTGAACGCTTCTGCACCTTTAGTCGCTTGGTGGTTAACCATTAAGTGAACTAATAAAAAGCCACCTATAGGTATTACGCCTAATAATGAATGTAAGCGTCTTAAATAGAATTGATTTTTCGTATAAGCCAAAAGGAAGTCCCCCCTGTGAAACAATTAAATTTTGATTTCTTTATTGCTTTTTAACACGCAAACCAATTAAGCAAAGTATAATCATCAAAAAAATGAAACTTACATGTGATATAATTAAATATAAACTAAGCATTAAATTTTCAATACGTTTATATATTACACTACATACAATGTTCCATAATTAAACGATAATATTTCTCAATTAGAAAACGCTTCCAAATAAACCCAAAAAAAGAAACCTCGTTATTTCTTATTGTAACACTAAATAATTGTAAATTGGGCATGAGAATGATTCTCATGCCTAATTTTTTTTGTCACTATTGTCATGTAATGCATCATGTAGGTTTTTCGCAACATTTAGTGGTAAACCACTTTGTTGTAATTCCTCAATTGATGCATCTTTCATTTTTTTTATTGACCCAAATGTACGTAATAATTTAGTTTTACGTTTTGTACCTATTCCTTCAACGGTATCTAATACAGATTGTAATCCAGTTTTTTGTCGTGTTTGGCGATGGAATGTAATAGCAAAACGGTGTACCTCGTCTTGTATACGTTGTAATAAATAAAACGCTTGGCTATTCTTTTTCAATGGTACTAGTTCTGCTTCTTTACCATATAATAAATCTGCAGTTTGGTGTTTATCATTTTTTTTCAAACCTGCAACTGGAATATCTAAACCGAGTTCATTTTCTAAAACATCAATTACGCCATTCATATGACCTTTACCACCATCAACGATAATTAAATCTGGTAACGGTAACCCTTCATTTAAGACACGACTATATCTTCTACGTACAACTTCACGCATTGATTTATAATCATCAGGCCCTTCGACTGATTTAATTTTGTATTTGCGATAGCCCTTTTTATTTGGTTTCCCATCAACAAATGACACCATTGCTGATACAGGATCAACACCTTGAATATTAGAGTTATCAAACGCTTCAATTCGAATGGGTGTTTGAATTCCCATTCTATCACCAATTTCTTCTATTGCTTTTATTGTACGAGATTCATCTTTAGCAATTAACTCGAATTTATTCTCTAAACTAAGTTCAGCATTATGATTGGCTAAATCAACCATCTCTTTTTTCTTCCCTTTTTGCGGTTGAACAATTTTCGTATCTACTACCGATTGAACAACTTCACTATCTAAATGTTTAGGAATGTGTACTTCTTTAGGGAGGATATGTTGATTTAAATCATAGAATTGCCCGATAAAAGTATAAAACTCTTCTTCTTCAGTTTGTTGGATAGGAATCATTGTAGCATCACGTTTAATCATATTACCTTGTCTTATAAAAAACACTTGAATACACATCCAACCTTTAGAGACACTATAACCAAATATATCTCTAACCGTATTATCGGTCGAAGTAATTTTCTGTTTCTTCGTGAGATTTTGAATATGTTGTATTAAATCACGATACTCTTTCGCTTGTTCAAAGTCTAAATCTTCACTCGCAGCTTGCATTTTATGTTCTAAATTACGCATTATTGTTTTATCTTCACCATTTAGGAAATCCGTTATTTCTTTTGTCATCTCAGCATATTTATTTAAATCTACAGGATAAACACACGGCCCCATACATTGACCTATATGATAATACAGACATAACTTATCTGGCATTTTATCGCATTTTCTAAATGGATAAATTCGATCTAGTAATTTTTTCGTTTCTTGCGCTGAGTATGCATTTGGATATGGCCCAAAATACTTACCACTGCCCTTCTTAACCGTACGTGTCACAATAAGTTTTGGATGCTTTTCTTTTGTGATTTTAATGAAGGGGTAACTTTTATCATCTTTTAATAAAATATTATAACGTGGTTGATATTGTTTAATTAAATTCAACTCTAATAAAAGTGATTCTGTTTCACTTGATGTGACAATATATTCAAAATTACGTATTTCACCAACTAGTCTTGTAGTTTTTGCGTCATGAGCGCCAGTAAAATATGAACGTAATCTATTTCGTAACTTTTTTGCTTTTCCGACATAAATAATTTGATTGTTGCGATCTTTCATTAAATAACAGCCAGGTTCCATAGGTACTACTGTTAATTTTTGTTTAATGTTTTCTTGATATTGTTCCACCATAGTTTTACCTCCCTTCGTTACAATTTCAATCATCATATTGCCGATATTTATACAAATAAAGAGCGTGAGACATCGTAAATGTTCCACACTCTCTTATTTAACGTATTAACAATAGCTGACTGTTGCACTGAAAGTCATATTAATAAACTTTAGTGCAGTTGGACAATAAATTACAAATACAGTCCACTTTATTTATTTTATACTTATAGATATTTGTCGATAACTTCAGCTAAGTTTTCTTTTGGTTGGAAACCTACTACTTTATCAACTGGTTCTCCATCTTTGAATACGATTAATGTTGGAATACTCATTACTTCAAATTTAGCTGCAGTTGATGGGTTTTCATCTACATCTAATTTTAAAATATTAGCTTTTCCATCATAGTCGCCTGCTAACTCTTCTAAAACTGGTGCAATCATTTTACAAGGTCCACACCAAGTTGCCCAGAAGTCTACTAAATTAACACCAGATTGGATATTTTCATCAAAATTTGAATCCGTTACTTTTACGATTGCCATAAATGCCAATCCTCCTTATTTTCAAATGATGAGCAAATTATAACAAATTTTATTTTCATATGCATAATACTTGCTCACTATTATTTTAATTCTACAACGGTAACACCGAAGCCACCTTCACTTGGCATTCCATTCCTATATGATGCCACACTTTTATGCTTTTTCAAATAGTTTTGTACACCTTTTTGTAATGCGCCTGTACCTTTACCATGAATAATATTCACTTGTTGGTAGTTACTTAACACAGCTTGATCGATATATTGATCTAATTCGCTCAACGCTTCTTCATATCGATAGCCCCTTAAGTCTAAATCCATTTTAATATTTTGTCTATTGGAACGCTTAACCATTTTCGTTGGTTGTTCTTGAGTTTTTTGTGTTTTTTCTAAATCTTGAAGTGGTAATTTCATTTTAATAATACCCATTTGAACTACCGCTTCGTCATCTCCTGACAGCTCAAGTACTTCCCCTTTTTGTCCATAGGTTAATACTTTCACTTCATCACCCGCAGTGATTTTGTCCCATTTTTGCTTTTTGACATTTTGCTTAATGGATTTAGCTTCATATTGGTCATCTAGACGTTTTTTCTTATCGATAAGTTCATGTTCTTTTACATCTGCACCTTTTTGATCTCTCAACTTACGTAAGTCTTTAACAATTTCATCAGCCTCGTTAGTAGCTGCTTTAACACGTTGATTAGCTTTTTCTTTGGCTTCATCCATGAGCTGACGTTCGTATGCTTGGTAGTTGTGATATTGCTTTGTTAGTGCATCATGTGTAGCTTGTGCATCTCTTAACAATTCGTCTAATTCAATACGTTGTTCATCAACGCGTTTAGAATTATGTTCTAATGACGCAATCATTTCATTTATTTCTTGCTCATCTTGACCAATCATGGATTTAGCTTTTTGAATCACACTCATTTTCAAACCTAATTTTTTAGAAATATCAAAGGCATTTGAACGTCCAGGTACGCCCATTAATAATTTATATGTTGGACTTAATGTTGTCACATCGAATTCTACACTGGCATTCATGACACCTTGTCTATTATAACTATAAGCCTTGAGCTCAGGATAATGGGTCGTTGCCATAACTAGACAATCAACTGCTCGTACATAATCTAAAATACTCATAGCTAACGCTGCACCCTCACTCGGGTCGGTACCTGCGCCTAACTCATCAAAAAGTATTAAACTATTACCATTCGCTTCTTCTAAAATTTCGACTATATTCGTCATATGTGATGAAAAAGTAGACAGTGATTGTTCAATAGATTGTTCATCACCAATATCACAAAAGACATTTTCAAATACACTTAACTGGGCTCCATCTAAAGTAGGTATTAATAAGCCTGATTGAGCCATGATGACAATAAGTCCTAACGTTTTTAACGTTACTGTTTTACCGCCCGTATTTGGACCTGTAATAATAACAGTTGAAATATCTTCAGCAAATTCAATCGTATTGGCGACAACAGTATCTCTATCTAATAATGGATGAAATGCTTTAGGTAAATAGACTGTTCGATCTTGATGAAATGTTGGTTTTGTTCCTTTAATTGAGCGTGCATATCTCGCTTTAGCTGTTAAAAAGTCAATTTGTCCCATAACATTTTCTGCAGTTAGGCATGCGTCTGCTTCTGCTGCAACTTGTGCCGTTATTTCAATTAATATGCGCTCACGTTCGACAGCCTCATCATTTTTTAACCTACTGATTGTATTATTCATTTCAACTACAGATGATGGTTCGATATAAAGTGTTTGTCCTGAAGCTGATTGGTCATGAACGATACCATTAAAGTCTTGACGATATTCAGCTTTTACAGGTATAACATTGCGATCATTACGAACAGTAACAATAGCATCTGATAATTTCTTTTGATTACTTTGACTTTTGACGATTTTATCTAGATTTTGTTTGATTTTTTGTGTTGTATTTGAAATTTTACTGCGAATACCTTGTAGTTCATAACTAGCATCATCAAACAAATCATAAGCATCACATTTTTGATGTATTGTTTGATATAAATCCGTTAAAATCGGTAATTGTTCCATTTTATCATTTAAAATCGGGAACTGGATTTCTCCTTCGTCTTCCTCTACTAATTGATTGTAAAACGTCTTAAATTGATTTTGTATTTGGATCAATCGTTTGATCACATTGAGCTCATTTACATTTAATACGCCACCAATTGTCGCCCGATGAATATATTGTTGCACTTGTGCCAACCCACTCATACTAGGCATGCGATGTTTATTATAAATTTGGGCAATTTCATCTATTTCTGCGATTTGAAAAGTTACAGTATCAAAATCTATAGCAGGTGTCATGCCGCGAGCTTTTTCTCGACCAATATCACTCATGGCCTCATTTTCAACACTCTGCTTGATTTTATCGAATTCTAAGACATCTAATGATTTCTGTCTCATCTAATCCCTCTATTTCTTCAATTTAATATTGTCGTTTACAAATGACTGAAAAGCTGTGCGCGACATTGCATTAATAACTCGATTTTTTGTTACAAATCCTTTTTGCGCAGTTGCTACCCCATAAGCCATAAAATCTAAATGGTCAATATGGTGGGCGTCAGTATTAATTGTTAGCATTAGATTGGGATGTTTTCTCAACACATCAGCACTTAAATCTAATCTTTTAGGATTAGCATTAATTTCCAACACTGTATTCGTTTCTTCTGCCAAAGCACATAATTGCTCAATGTTAGGTTCATAACCTGGTCTTTTACCAATAATACGTCCAGTTGGATGTGCAATATGTTTAACATAAGGATTACGACATGCATTTTCTAAACGTTGCATAATCTCTGCTTCAGATTGATTAAAACTTTGATGTATTGCAGCAATAACATAATCTAATTGCGCTAAAATTTCATTACTATAATCTAAATCACCATTAGGTAAAATGTCCATTTCTATGCCTGAATATATATCAATTTCATCATATTCAGCATTTAATTGTTTAATTTCGTCGATTTGGCGTAATAAGCGTTCTTCAGATAAACCATTCGCTACTTTTAAACTTTGTGAATGATCAGTAATTACCATAAATTCATAGCCTTTGGCAATATTTGCTTCCACCATATCTTTAATACTAAATGCACCATCACTATATGTTGTATGCATGTGGATATCGCCATTAATATCATTTAACTGTACAATTTGCTCTAAATTTTTATCAAATTCACTGCCATCTTCTCTTAATGGAGGAGCAATCCAATTTACGTCGTAATGATTATAAATTTCAGCTTCGCTTTGGTACTGTAATAAATTACCATCTGCTTGTTCTATACCATACTCACTAATTTTTTCATTACGTTCCTTTGCCATTTGACGAATACGTATATTATGATCTTTTGACCCTGTAAAATGTTGTAACGTATGATAAAAAGCTGCAGGTTCAATTAACCTGAAATCAACACCGATAATTTCATCGTCATAATCAATTTCAAGTGATACTTTAGTTTGGCCCACGGCAACTTCTTTGACTTTATTTGGTATTGTTAATAATGCTTGTTGCACTAATTCAGGTTCATCTGTGCTAATAATATAATCTAAATCTTTACTCATCTCTTTAAAGCGTCTAAAGCTACCTGCAACTTCAAATTTATCAATTTGATTAATAGTCTCCAAATGCGCTTTTATTTTTAGATTTAAACCACGCATTTGATCTATTGGGTATTTCTCTTTTCTAGCACCTAATGCTTTAACCGCTTCTAAAATATTTTGTTCTGTCTTTTTAGCAAAACCACTTAATTCACTGACTTTCCCTGCTTCACATGCTTGTTGTAAAGTTGTTTTATCAATGACATTTAACTCTTTATACAGTTTGGCAATTTTTTTACTACCTAAACCTTGTATTTTCATCAATGGAATTAATCCAGCAGGCACCTCTTGTTCTAAACTATTTAAAGTCATTGATTCTCCTGTTTGGTAATATTCATTAATGACTTCACCTACACCTTTTCCGATACCTTTTAGCTCAGTGACATCGTTAATTTCATCAAGTGGTCGTTCGTCAATTTCTAGACTTTGTGCTGCTTTACGATATGCTGAGACTTTAAATGTGTTTTCACCTTTCAATTCCATATATATAGCAATTTTTTCTAATAGTTGAATGATATCTTTTTTAGTCATTACAATTCCCTCCATAAAAAAAAGATAAAACAAATGACTTTTGCCTTGGTAGCAGTATGGCCGCTTTGTCTTATCCTCCTATGTTTTTATCCTTCATCACCTATGAAAGATATTAAATATTCACAACAAACTGAGATAGTATGGGTAGTTGTGTTATAAGTTGCTTCGCAATTATCGAAGATGTCAATTGGGATTGAATCCACGCGTTAGGGTAAAGTGAAGTAATATATAGCAACGGTACGAGATAAATACTTGCCGCAAATATACTGACAATGACTCCTATTCCCCTACTCATCTTACTTAACTTATGTGCTAATATTAAATTGTCAAACGTAACGATAATGGCATAAAAAATAAGTTTTGCCAGTGATGCTATTACAATAAAGGCAATAATATGATAGAAACGAGTTTCTAGATGATTAAATGATATTGCAAATGTTATATCATAAGCCTGTGTTTTAGGATAAGGCAAAAACAATTCCAAGCGCTCTGCTATTGGTAAATAATAGGATTTAGCAATAAATAAGGCTACCATCGTCGTACCTATATGTAAAACACTAAATGCTGTACCACGTCTAAATCCAATAAATCCTAAAAAAATAATAAATAATAGACTTAGTACATCGATTATCATTGGTCTTTTCTATCTTGGAGTTGTTTAATCTGTTGTTGCAAACGTTCATTTTCCTCTTCCAATTGCACTTTTTCATGCATCACATTAACCGCTGTTAAGATTGCTTTTCTTGTAGTATCTAAACCAGCATTTTTACGGCCTAACTCCTTTAGCTTTTCATCTACTAAATTCGCTACATAGCGTATATGCTCTGGATTATCCGTACCAACAATTGTATAGTGTTGGTCATTGATATTGACGTTAATTCGATTTTTAAAATCACCCATATTTAGCGCCTACCTTTTTCAGTAATTTCCAATATATAGTTAAATTTATGTTTATTAAAAATTATTAATATATTTATCACACACCATTATACATGACTGTAAATTATTTTGTAAGACCTGTATTTGAATTGATATAGAACTGGTAATAATTATTATTTGCTGATTGATAATTTAGTAAATCAGCAAAATTAATTAAATCGATGTCTTTTTGTTCAAATATTGCTAAATACCTTTATAACTCACTAATACGTAGAATATTATGTGGTAATGTATACTTTTATCTTTCCGTTGAATTGATGATATAGTCGCTAAATTTTCTACATTTATGATAAGATTAACGTTGTCTTTCAAACAATTAAAATTCAAAAGTGGTGACACATTATGGGAAATATCGTACATAAATTAACTAACACTGAAATACAAACATTAATGCAACAAATTGACTTTGATACAGCGCAATTACCACAAGGTATGAAAGCAAAAACAAAGTATAAAAGTACAGTGATATCAATTTATAATTCTAATAAAGTGATGTTCCAAGGTAAAGATGCAGAAGCTATTGCACAACAATTGCTACCTAAGAAAACAGCAACAACATCACCTTCAACAACCAAACAAACGCCAGCAACTTCTATAGCCTATAACCAATTTAATTGTATAGGAAGCGATGAAGCAGGTAGTGGCGATTATTTTGGACCTTTAACAGTATGTGCTGCATATGTTTCTACTGAAAATGTAGCTATTTTAAAAACGTTGGGTGTAGACGACTCCAAAAAATTAACTGATGCTAAAATTGTAGAACTTGCTGAACAATTAGTGACTTTCATTCCACATTCTTTACTGACTTTAGATAATGATCGCTATAATGACAAACAACATACTGGTTGGTCTCAAGTGAAAATGAAAGCTGTACTACATAATGAGGCAATAAAAAACGTAGTTACAAAGTTAAATAGCGCACCGCTAGATTATATTGTTGTCGATCAATTCGCGGAACCTAAAGTTTACAAACGCTATACGTTATCAGCGTTACCTTGTGAATCAAAAACTCAATTTGAAACCAAAGGTGAATCTAAATCAATTGCTATTGCCGCAGCTAGTATTATTTCCAGATATGCTTTCGTAAAACACATGGACAAAATGTCACAACAACTTAATGCCACAGTGCCTAAAGGTGCCAGTAAAAAAGTTGATCTATTTGCAGCAAAACTTATTGAGCGACATGGTGTAAGTTTTCTTGATCATCTAAGTAAAAAGCATTTTGCCAATCGTAATAAAGCTCAGCAACTCGTTACCTCAAAATATCAATAAAATTAAACATAAAAAAGAGCCCTAGACATAAAACGTCTCTGACTCAAAAATAAACGTCAATTTCTATCGAGAAGATATGGAAATTGACGTTTTCTTTATTTTTTATAGCAAAATATAAAGAGGACCAATCCATTTTAAAGATTAGTCCTCTTTTTGTGAGCATTATCTTACTGTCGCACCTTGGGCAACTAATGCTTCTAAAATATTGTCATGTACAGCATTTACTTTATCATCTGTTAATGTATCTGCAGTATCTAAATAGTTAATTCTAATAGCTACAGATTTTTCGTCTTCTGCAACATGTTCACCTTGATATACATCAAAGACTTGTGCATTTTGGAAAATATCTCCACCATTTTGTTTAATTGTGTCTAATAATTTTGCTGATGGCAGATCTCTATTAATAACTAAAGCTATATCTCTTGTTACTCCCGGGAATCTAGGAATTGGTTCGTAGTTAATATAGCCCACTACGACAGCCATTAACTTATCATAATTTAATTCAAAGACATAAGTTTGTTTTAAATCATAATCTTTTTCGACATTTGGATGTAACTCACCAATAAAACCAACAACTTGGTCATTCAAATAGACATGAGCTGTACGGCCAGGGTGTAAACCATCAATTTCTGTAGCTTCATAAGCGAATGATAGGTCTAATACTTCGGCAATACGATCTACAAAACCTTTGGCAATAAAGAAATCAATTGCTTCTTTTTTACCTTGCCATTGGTTAACAACATAATCCCCTGTTAAAATTCCGCTTAAATATTCAACTTCATCTGGTAATTCGCCTTCCTCGTTACCAAAGAAATCTCTCCCAAGTTCATAGAGACGCACGTCATCATTTTTACGAGCTACATTATAAGCTACTGCATCTATCAAATGTGGAATTAAACTTTGACGTAACGTCGCATGTGCTTCACTCATAGGCATTAATAAATCAATTGTGTTATGTTTCTCTAATGTAAAGTCTTGCGCACGCTCTTTACTAATTAGTGAGTAATTAATAGCTTGACTTAAACCTGCCCCTTCTAAAGTCGCTTTAATTTGACGCGCTTTAGCTTGGTTATCTGTTAGTTCACCACTCGTAACTTGATCAAACACAGGCAATGTAGATGGAATTTCATCATAACCATAAATTCTAGCAATTTCTTCAATTAAATCCTCTTTAATTGTAATGTCTTTACGTCTTGACGGTACTAACACCTTAATTGTGTCACCGTCACTATGTGTTTCAAAGCCAAGTTGTACAAAAATACTTTCGATATCTTCAACTGTTAGATTAAAACCTATTGTGTTATTTACTTTTGCTACTGTTATCTCAATAGGTGTTACAAAACTACCTAAATCACCTGCTGCAACGCGATCAGCTAATACCGTACCATTGGCGTACGTTGCAAGTAAGTAACATGCTCTATCTACTGCTTCATCTACAAATTCAGTAGCGATACCTTTTTCAAATCTACTTGACGCTTCACTGCGTAAATTCAATCGTCTTGAAGTATGACGAATTGACACTGGATCAAAGATAGCACCTTCAATAACTACATTTTTTGTTTCCGCTGTGACTTCTGAAAAATCTCCACCCATAACACCAGCGATAGCAATTGGTTCTTGACCATTTGTAATCACTAAATCTGAAGATTGTAACTGGCGCTGTTGGTCATCTAACGTGTTCATCGTTTCTTGATGATTTGCATGACGTACCACGATAGAATCAGAACCGATTTGATCTTTATCAAACATATGCAAAGGTTGACCATATTCTAACAATACATAATTCGAAATATCTACTACATTATTAATTGGTCTAATGCCTGCTTTCATTAAACGCGCTTGCATCCATATTGGAGATGGTGCAATTGTCACATCAACTACTGCACGCGCACTATAATATGGTACATGATCTGTAGCATCAATCGTGACAGATAATTGGTCTGAGATGGAACTTGTCGCTGTTTCAGTAGTACTTTGTGGTTTTGTCATTGTCGTATTATAAAGTGCCGCTGTTTCATAAGCAGTACCTATCATACTTAATGCATCAGCTCTATTTGGTGTCAAATCAAATTCCATTACTTGATCGTTTAAATATAATGCATCCAATGCATTTGTTCCTGGAGCGACTGCTTCTGGAAATACAAAAATACCATTTTCAAATGCTTTTGGAACTACATTTTCGGCAATACCAATTTCTTGTAATGAACAAATCATACCTTCTGAACGTTCGCCACGTAATTTTGCTCTTTTGATTTTAATACCACCAGGTAATCTTCCACCTACTGTTGCTACAATTACCGTTTGTCCTTTATCGACATTAGGTGCACCGCACACAATTTGTACAGGTTCACTCTCACCAATGTCTACCGTACAAACATTTAATTTGTCAGCATTAGGATGAGGTGCTATAGCAGTAATATAACCTACAACTAAATTTTTGATATCTTCGGTGTAATCTATAATATCGTCTACTTCAATCCCTGTACGTGTAATTCTTTCAGCCAATACATTTACTGGTTGATTTATATCTATATATGATTCTAACCATTCTTTTGAAATTAACATTACGCTTCACCTCTATCTTCTACTGCTTTAAATTGATTTAAGAACCTTACATCATTAGTATAAAAATGACGAATATCTTCAATGCCATATTTCAACATAGCAATTCGATCTGGACCCATACCAAAGGCGAAACCAGTATATTTCTCTGAGTCAAATCCAGCTTTTTCTAGTACATTAGGATGTACCATACCAGCGCCTAATATTTCAATCCAGCCAGTATGTTTACAAACGTTACAGCCTTTTCCTTTACACTTAAAGCATGAAATATCAACTTCGACAGATGGTTCTGTAAATGGGAAATAACTTGGACGTAAACGGATTTCACGTGCATCACCAAAAAGTTTTTTAGCAAGTAATTCCAAAGTACCTTTTAAGTCACTCATTTTAATATTTTCATCAACTACTAATCCTTCAATTTGAGTAAATTGATGACTGTGCGTCGCATCATCTGAATCACGTCGATATACTTTACCTGGACAAATAATTTTTACAGGTGCTTGGCCATTACGTTGTTCCATAGTTCGCGCCTGAACAGGTGACGTATGTGTACGCATTAAAATTTCTTCAGTAATATAAAAACTATCTTGCATATCTCTTGCTGGGTGAGATTTAGGAAGATTTAAAGCTTCAAAATTATAATAATCTTGTTCCACTTCGTAGCCATCAACAATTTCATAACCTAAACCGAGGAACAAGTCTTCTATTTCTTCAATTGTGCGCGTTAAAGGATGTTTTGCTCCGATAGCAATTTTACGACTAGGTAAAGTCACATCAATTTTTTCAGTCGCTAATTGTTGTTCCAATTTAGCCTCTGCTAAAATTCCTTGGCGTGCTTCAATTGCATTTTCAATAGCTTGACGTACTTCATTCACTTGTTGACCGTATGCAGGTTTTTCCTCATTAGGCAAATCTTTCATACGTTTCATTAATGCACTAACCGAACCTTTTTTACCAAGATATTTCACTTTTATTCCTTGTAATATTTGTTCGTCATTAGCTTCATTTATATCTATTAAAGCTTGTTGCTTTAATTCCGACATTTCTACTGGTAGAGCCATAGTAGTTCCTCCTTATATTACCGTTTCATTTACTTCATTATTACAAAAAAAGACTTTCACCCCTCTGTAATTAAGGGACGAAAGTCTTTCCGTGGTACCACCCAAATTTATGCAATTGCATACACTTGTTAGACATTGGTAACGGAATGTGAGCCGACTTAAATTTCTTTAAGTAACCAAAAAGGTGAAAAAAATTATACATTATTGGAATAATTTACAGTCCTGATTATTCTCCCTGAACAATAATTAGTGATAATTTACGTCTTTTTATTGGTTTATATTTTTTTCATTCAAAATAATTATATACGATGTTGGTAGTAAGGGTCAACCTTTCAAATGATACATTAAAATACTACCAGCAATGGCTACGTTGAGACTTTCAGCTTTACCATAAATAGGGATATTTAAATTCTGTGTTGTTTCGGCCAATAAGTCAGGGTTAACACCTTCACCTTCATTACCTAACAATAGTGCAAAATGATTTACATTTGCCACCTCATTAAATGGTTTTGCATCGTTAAGAGCCGTACCAAAGATATCTCCTTGGAATGATTGCATAAATGTATGTAAGTCGTCAGTAATGATTGGTAAATGAAACACACTGCCTTGACTTGCTCGTAATACTTTATCTTGATACGGATCCGCAGTCCCTTTTTCTAAGACGATTAAATCTAAACCAGCCGCATCTGCAGTTCTAATCAATGTCCCTAAATTACCAGGATCTTGAATACGATCTATTAGCAAAACTTGTGTTGCTTTAGTAGTATCATAAGTTGGTTTTTCGATCACAGCGAAAAAACCTTGAGGTGTAACAGTATCAGACAGTGCTTCAGCTACTTTGATGTTAATTTCAAAACATGTTTCAGCATAGTCCACAATTTGGCTATCTAATCGACCTTGTTCAACCATAAATAATTGTAAAATTTTTATGTCACTTTTAAAAGCTTCTTCAATCAAGTGATGACCTTCAATTAATGCCAAACCTGTTTTATCTCGTTCCCGTTTCTTTTTTAATTTAGTAGCTTGCTTAATTTTACTATTTTGTGCAGAAGTAATGTTTTCCATAACATATCCTCACTATCTTTAGTTTTTAAATCTGTGTAAAAGATGTAAGCCATAATTTTTCAATACATTTGTGAGCGCGTGATGTGATTCTATTTTCATTTTATCACCTGAATAATAAACCTTATCGCCTCTTAGTGGCTCATTTTGGTCTAAAAATTTAATTTTATAAGTATAACCACTATGTGTTTTAATTTTATTCATAATATGAAAATGGAGATGCGGTTCACTACTGTTGCCAGAGTTACCTATGTTAGCAATATGTTGTCCTCTTCTTACAATATCACCTACATCTACCTTGATAGAGTCACTTTGCAAATGGGCTACTATGCTATATTCATTTAGTTGATGTTGAATGATAACGAAATTACCTTCTGGATGATTCGTATTGGCTTCACCTGGGGTATTGTCTTTAATATTTTTTAATGTTTGTACTACTTTTCCATTGGCTGGAGCTACAACTGATTGACCATAACAATAATAATTTTCATTTTGATTAGGTGTACCTTGATAAGTCATATCTTCATTTACCATTGTTAAATCATAAGCATTACGCTGATATTTAAAATTAAAATGATGATTTAATAATTCATTATCCCCGCCGGCACTAACAAAATATTCTCCTTCAATTGGCATCGTATAATATTGTTTTGTCAATTTTTGCGATTTATTTTTTTCTAATGGTAATAACACCATACTGACAATTTCATTATATTTATTAAGTGTCACACTAACGCCTGCTTGCCCATTGTCAGCTATCCAAATAAATTCATCTGTTTTATTGACTTTTATATGGCGAAAAAGCGTGTGGGTAGTGCTAATTTTATTATACTCTTTTAGTATTGATTTTAACTCTACTAATGAAGTTACATCTTGAAAATAGTCACTAAAATGGTTATATAACCACTCGAAATCATTTGCTTCAATTTTCTCTATAATGTTCTGCTGTTTTAATGTGCTCACATTGTCACTACCAATCATTGTCATTAGATTTACATATCTAAAAAAATCGTCCAAAAATTATTGACTTAATAATTAATGAACGATTGTGTTGACTTAATGAAGTCACTTACATATTGAAATTATTTTGATACAACTTCTTCACCATTGTATGAACCACAGTTCTTACATACGCGGTGAGATAATTTGTATTCGCCACAGCTTGGGCATTCTGTCATACCTGGTACTGAAATTTTGAAATGAGTACGACGTTTATTTTTTCTTGTTTTAGATGTTCTTCTTTTTGGTACTGCCATGATTTATCCTCCTTATATTCAAACACAAAATCATTAATGTTCAGATTCAATAATCTATTATACTATAGATTACTTGAAACTGCTATTGCTCTTCGTCATATAATTGTTGTAATTTTTGAAGCCTTGGATCGACTTGCTTAGACTCTGACGCTTCTTGTTCTTTTTTAAGTTCAGCCGCTTGCGTTTCGTCAATAACTTCCCAACCATTACCTTCGCGCATCATTTGATCACTATTTTCTGCAAATGCACGCATTGGCTTTTCTATGATGACAAGTTCTTCTGCAATATCTTTTAAATTTATCATTCCATCAGTGGCATCGTGATAATGTTCATCATCTTCACTGTATGAATCAAATCCCTCTAAATCAAAAATTTCTTGAGAAGTAGTATCTAGCGGCACTTCTACAGGAACTAAGGTTCTGGCACATGACATGGTATAAACACCAGTAGTATGCATATCTGCGATAACCTCGTTTGATTTAACAGTTAGTTCACCTTCTACCGTAATGGCAGATAAATCTAACAAATCCAATGAGTCTTTCAAATGATCAAAATTCACCGTTTGCTTAAATACAAATGGCTCATCTTGGTATTTTCTTAATTGCGTTATTGACCATTTCATATGGCTTCACCTCTAACAAGCACAAAATTTATTTTAACTTTATAGATTTAAGTTGTCAAGATTTTTTCTTAACACTTTTATATCTGTTACAATATCTATAATGAATACCGAAAGGAAGAAATGCAAATGAAAAGCGTTGCGTTAGTAACAGAGTATAATCCCTTCCACAATGGTCACTTATACCATGCCAAACAATCAAAGTCAATCTCAGGAGCAGATATTAGTGTCGCAATCATGAGCGGACAATTTGTCATGCGTGGTGCCCCTGCATTTTATAATAAATTTCTGCGCACACGTATGGCATTACAAGCCGTCGATATTGTTGTTGAATTACCTGCGTTTGCAGCAATATCTGCAGGCCAATACTTTGCTGAAAGTGCTGTTAAGGTTGCACAGTACCTCAATGTTGATCACTTATCATTTGGCAGCGAATCTGGAAATATCACAGAATTTCAACAAGTAGCGCAACAATTAACACAATTGGAACATACACCAGCTTTCACCCAAAAAGTAAAAGAAGGTAAAAGTTATCCTCGAATTATAAGTGAACTGACGAATAATAATACAATTTTAAAGTCACCGAATAATACATTAGGTGTATCCTATGTGAGAGCAATTCAACAATATGCGCCACATATCCAACCTTGGACCATTTCACGTCATCAAACTAATCACCATGAGAGTAATATTATCAATCCAACATATGCTAGTGGTACTTCTATTAGAAATGCACTACAAGACAATGATCCAAGTTGGCAGTCTGTCGTACCTAATGATATTCAACAGCTATATACTGCGCCACATTTGACAGTAGAACAGTGCTTTCCATTTTTAAAGTATGCTATCATCACACACTCTATTGAAGCATTACAAGGCATTCATTTAATGAATGAAGGACTAGAACAACGTATTAAAAAGTATATTGGACAAGCAACCTCTTTTGCTGAATTAATGCAACTTTTAAAAACTAAACGTTATACTTATACACATATACAACGTGTCTTAATGAATATATTGTTACAGTTCTATCAAGGTGACAAGCCACAAAATATCGAAGCCGTGCATATATTAGGAATGTCACAACAAGGACAACGCTATCTAAAGCAACTCAAAAAGCAGTTCCCAGAACGTCATTTTGTTACTAATATCAATAAGCAAAATGGACACTTTTTCTCTTCCGAAATTCGCGCAACAACAGTTTATAATTTATTGTCACAACAACAAGCTACCGATTTCAACACCCCGGTAATTCGTACTGAAACTTAAAAACCTACTGTTTACAAAAAACGTATAACTACCTAGTGTGGATGCACTAGGTAGTTATACGTTTGCACAGCTATTATTTTTTAAACTTTTCATTCAATGCTTTTGCAACATGCTCTGGCACAAAATCAGAAACATCTGCTTTATATGCAGCTACCTCTTTGACCACACTAGAACTAATAAATGAATAATTAGTACTCGTCATCATATACAATGTTTCAACATCGCTATTAAGTTTTTTGTTCATTGAAGTCAATCTCAGTTCATATTCAAAATCACTTACAGCACGTAGTCCTCTAATAATAGTTTGTGCACCAATTTCATCACAGAAATCCACTAAAAGCCCACTAAAGGCATGCACAGTGACATTGTCTAAACCTTTAACAGATTCTTCAATTAAAGCCATCCGTTCATCCACCGAAAAAGTGCCTGCTTTACTGCTGTTTTTTAATACACAAATATGTATTTCATCAAATCGATCCGTACTTCTTTCAATGATATCTAGATGTCCAAAAGTAATTGGGTCAAAACTTCCTGGAATCACAGCTTTTGTAGTAGTCATATTATTCTCCCTTTTCTAGTAACAATGTGTCTGTTAGCCCGTAATGATACTGCTTTATTTTATGAAATGGTTCATACTTTATAGTTTCTTTATGATTAAACTCACAGATGATAATACCATGTTCTTTTAATAAATCAAATTTTGCTATTGCTTCTAATGCTTCGTCAATAAGCCCTTTATCATAGGGTGGGTCTAAAAAGATGTAATCAAACTGAATCTCCCGTTTACTTAATGCTTTTAACGCTCTATCTGCATTGTTTTTATATACTTCTGCTTGTGCTTCAATACCTAAACTTTTTAAATTACCTTTAATGACTTGTGTTGCTTTAAAATTTTGATCTACAAAAATAACTTTTTCCATACCTCTAGACAGTGCCTCTATACCTAAGGCACCACTGCCTGCAAATAAATCTAAGCCTAAGCCCGATACTTCATGTAAACTATTAAAAATCCCCTCTTTGACTTTGTCCATAGTTGGTCGTGTATTACGCCCTTCCATACTTTCTAACGGTTTACTTTTGTGTACACCTGAAATTACTCTCATTGTTATCTACACTTCCAATCTCACACCAAATTTTATATAATTTTATATGCACAACGTAAAAGGAGACATATAAAATGAAACAATCATTTATTTTGCTAGGTGAAGGTCTCACCGATTTGTTTGAATTTACAACATTAATTGAATATAACCATCAACGAATTGCAGCCATTGTCAATTTTCATACACCCATGTCGGACAAACAGCGTTCTTCTGTAGCGATAATTATGCATCCAACAACAGAACGACATTTTCAAGCTATGTACATTATGATAAATGCCTTTAATTATCCGTATCCAAAAACTAATAAAAAATTTGAACTCATTAAAGAATACGCAGAACAATATAATCTATCGTTTAAAGGGATTGATGTCCAACCACCTGAAACGTATCATGATTTAGATCTATATTTTAATTATTTGACCAGTGTTTTACGCATGCAAAATTGGATTCCACCGTTACAATAAATTCAAATTAGCGCTCGTTATATTTATGAAAGTTCATGTCTTTCTTTTTCATAAACTTTCTTCAAATATTTGTATGGTGACCCGTCAATTTTACGCACATATTTTAGCTTCATCAACTTGTGTACAATGGCGTCCGCTTCATCTTCATTTATATACAACATGACATATTTTTTTTGCTTATTTGAATGGACGATGTGACCGAATTTCCTAATTTGACGTTCGTGTTTCATATGTTTCAAATAAATAACTAAACTTGTTCTCGCTATAATATCCATATTATTTCACTCCATTTGTTAGCCACTTTATAATATCATGACTTTTTATTTTTATAAATAACAATTATATGTAGTAGTACGATGTTTGGGTATATAGTTTATAGGAGGTTATCTATAATGACTAAATTTAATGTATTAATCAAAAGTGCTTTTATAGGCACAGTGGGAGTAGTTGGCAGTTTATTCTTTCTCAAAAAATATAACTACAAACGCACAAATATGGCTGTCCCTACGTTTTTCACTCATGCAAGCCCTTATATTTTTGCACGTAGAGGCGGTATGGCCGTTCGTCCAGAGCACACACAACTTGCTTTTGATTATGCCAATAACCACAAAGTAACTGGTTTTGATATTGATATTAGGTTAACACAAGATTATCATTTAGTTGCTTTTCATGATAGTGAACTTGACCGCACAACAAATGGTTCGGGCGCTGTTATGACTCATAATTTAGCTGAATTACAACATTTAGATGCTGGATATTACTTTACAGATATAAATAAACACCACCCATACAGAGACCATCATTTGGCTAAAATACTATCGCTATCAGAAGTATTAACAAAATATCCTAATCAATTAATCATTGTACATATCTTAGATGCGCCTGATACTACTAATGCACATCGTATACCTAAGTTGCTCTTTGATATTATCGTACAGCATCACGCACAACACCGTGTTGTTGTTATGAGTCCATTCGTAGAACATATAACAGCATTCGCTGACTACAATGAGGAAGAGATTGCTGTTGGAGCAAGTCAAAAGGAAATGACTGAAGCATTTATTAAATACATTTTAGGAATAGGACATACGTTCAAACCTAAATCACACTTTTTTCAATTAACACCTCAAATAAACCATACAAAACGTCTAGAATACAACTATATTCAATGGTTACTACGTTTAAATATAGTTCCTAGTTATAGCCCAGTGAACAACTTAGATTTAATGCAAGAATTAACGAAACATGGTGTCCATTCGATAGTTACCGATCGACCAGATTTAGCTCAACGTTTTAATAATATTAAATAAAAAGTTAGCAAACATCTTTGTTCGCTAACTTTTTTACTTAAAAATTTTCAATTTATTTATATCACTGTCTATAACAATTGCTAAATAGAACAATTACACGAACCGCCAGTGGAACAACCACCAACATCTTTTTGGAAAAATGGATTACCTGCTTCAATTTTCACATTTTGTGAAACAGCGTGTGCTAGTTTGGTAATCACTTCGTCAACAAGTGTTTGAAGTGCCATCTCTTTTTGTTTAAAGTCCATCACTACAGGTAACATTTCATATGCTCTTTTACGTTTTCGCGTGTCCATCATTACTGTTTGATAATCAGGATGGTATTTGCCAAAGCGCATCACTTCATCGTATGATTCTTTCGACTTCAAAAATGCTTGGTACAATAAATGGGCTTCATCATCAGCTTCTAACGCTTGCTCCGCTTGACGATACGCGTCATATAAGTCTGAGTTACCAATCATTTCACCTAACATTTCAATTTTGTCGAGGACTTTTACTGTTTCTTCCGTTATCATCTTATATCCTCCTTACTTATCTTCAACAAAGATTAATGTATAATAATCATCCATTACTTCTCCACCCATAGTATTGTACTTAGTGTTCAACATTCGTGAACGGTGAATGTCTGAATTTAACCAACTATGAATCAACGTTGGCACATCATTAAATTCATATCCAACGTTTTGACTCGCTGAATTAAATGGAATTTGTCGTGCATCTAGTTGTTGTTTTAATGCTTCTTCTGTAAATTCTACACTTTCTGAATCTGTTGCCTCATATAAGTTATATGAAGCTATATGAGATAGCTCATTCTTAACATTTAAAGGTTTTGCCCCTTTTAATTTACGCATTTCATTAGTGATTTCATACAAAGTCATTAATTGGTTGGCATTTTGTTCATATGGTCTTTTAGGCTCTTTTTCTTTTTTGTCATTAGCTTCTTCATTTTCCACTGTTTGATACGGTTTGAAAGTTGTTAAAGCTTCACTATCTAAATAGCGAACGCCAACAATTTTGTTAGTTTGTTGGTCTGTATAAACTTGAGCATACATATGATCAAATTTAACTAAAGTTTGTGTTTTCATATCTTCATCTGATAGTTCTAAATCATATGTTTTATTCTGCGTTGAGATTGTTGGTTCTGGATTAATTGTTAAATCTTCAAACACACTCGAAGCATTATCTGATATTTTTAATGGCGATACATCAGATTTTGTTCCAGTAGCATAGACAGACTTGATAACGTTCTTTTTCGCTGAAACTAAATAATACTGATCTTTATCTTTAAATACATATGTTTTAAATCCATTTTGATATGGATAAACACGATCAGCTTGACCATATTTATCTGTTAAATTATTAATATTTTTTCCTATCCAAGTACCTACACCACTTTCAGGTGTTTTATTTTCTGTATCTCCCTTTTGCTGTTTGTAATCTTTATTCGACGTTGTTTGTTTACTATTGTTATTTGGATTTTCTAATACATCAAATTTTAATCTTGGAGAATAAAATAAATAAATTAGGAATAATATTAAAACTAAAGCACCAATAACTTTTATTATTAGCTTATTCATCATTCACCCACCTAATTCATCATATGGTCATTGTACACATTTTATCAAGTCATTAGCAAGAATCTTCATCATGGTTTAACAGTAACCTAGATGTATCAGTTTAGCCTAATAATAATTCGATGACTATTGATTACACTTCAAATTGTACAAAAATAAAAAGCTTAGCCTTATGCTAAGCTTTGAGTTCTGTTAATTATCCTCCAAATGTAGCTTTTAATAGAGAAGTTGTTTCTCCTCCAGGATAAATAACATATAACAATAAATAAACAGCGACACCCGTAATAGCTGTAAAGAACCAAATAATCGATGCTACAGGCCCTACTTTACGGTGAATGTTAAATTTATCTTTAAATGCTGTGATTATTTGAATTATACCTAAAATTGCACCAATTGTTGCTAAATTAATATGAAATACTAAGAAAATTGTATAGTATATCTCTATTGAATCAGGACCACCAAAAGCAGTGTTTCCTATAAAAATAGTGCGTGAGGCATAAATAATAAAGAATATAAGTGCAAAAACAGCTGCTGTTAACATTACTTTTTTATGTGCTTCTATGTTTCGTTTCCAAATTAATCGCCAGCCTATTGCGATTAATATTGCACTAATAATAATACATGACGTACTTATAGTCGGTAAAATTGGTAAATTCATAAGTTCCATCCTTATATTTAAAATTTAAAACATCTGAATTAACGAAACGATAACTGTAAGAACAAAGAAAACAACTAAATAATTCAAAGAATATATAAACATATTTGTTGCCCATTTCGTTTGATCTACATTTTTCTTGAAACTCGTTAATCCCATTGCTAACCACCCTAAGTTAAGCAACGTGGCTAAAATTATAAAAGTAACACCTAAGTCTGCAAATAAAAATGGTAATGGTAATAAACACACTAACCATACAAACATTCCTATACGCGTTCTGTTAAAACCTTTAACAGATGGTAACATTGGAATATTCGCTAATGAGTATTCATCTTTTCTCTTGATAGCCAATGCATAAAAGTGGATTGGTTGCCAACAAAATACAACTAAAAATAGTGCAATTGCTGTCATACTTATATTTCCTTCTATTGCAGTCCAACCGATAAGTGGTGGTACTGCCCCTGGGAAACTACCAATTACAGTATTCCATACTGTGTGACGTTTTGACCAAATTGAATAAAAAGAAACATAGCCTACTATGCCCAATAGACCGATTACTCCAGATGGTACATTTAATGCAAATAATAACGCTTCCCCTATCAGCATCATGCCGAAACTTAACAGTAATAAGTTTCTTTCTGATATTCTGCCATTAACAGTTGGTCTTTTTTGTTTACTTGGCATGATACTGTCAATATCTTGATCATAATAATTATTCAACGCGCATGCGCCACCCATAATTAATGTTGACCCTATTAACATCATAAGAATTTGTGGTATTGACATGAGGAAGGAATGGTTTGCCAAAACAATCGCCAGCCATGAACCTGCGAAAGCAGGAATCAAGTTACCTTGTACAAGTCCCATTTTGATAATTTGTTGTAACTCTTTATAGGTTACACGACTTGTTGAATGTGACAAAGTTTGCTCTTTGTTCATAGTTCCCCTCCTAATTTCTCATATAATATCTATGATAAAGCATATTTAATGCGTTGACTAGATTTAATAAAATTTATTTGTGACACTTTAGCGACATTCAAAATCGTCATGATTAAGACACAATTTATATAATTATTCTTGTTATAATTGTTTTTAAGTGAGTTTAAAGACTATAAATTACTAGTCATTTTATAGTTATTGTACTTTTTGCAAAACTTGTAAATTATACTATACTATTATGTATTGGAAATTTTAGTCTGAATCAGGTTATTTTTAGTGGGGTGTTCATTATTGTTTAAAAAACAAAACCTAAAATGGTTATCCATTTTAGCAACAATTATTATGGCTTTTGTACAACTCGGTGGAGCGTTAGTTACAAAAACTGGTTCAGCTGATGGTTGTGGATCAGACTGGCCATTGTGTCACGGTGCATTTTTGCCACAAAACTTACCAATACAAACATTAATTGAATTAAGTCATAGAGCTGTTTCAGGATTATCTTTAATGGTTGTCTTGTGGTTAACAATCGTTGCTTGGAAGCATATTGGTCATATTAAAGAAGTTAAACCTTTATGTATGATTAGTGTTGGCTTTTTACTATTACAAGCATTAATTGGTGCAGCAGCTGTAATGTGGCAACAAAATTCTTATGTTTTAGCGTTGCATTTTGGTATCTCTTTAATAAGTTTCTCTTCCGTTTTCGTACTGACTTTAATTATATATGAAATTGATCAAAAATATGAAGCTGACGAGTTATTTATCAGAAAACCTTTACGTGTTTATACTTGGATTATGGCTGTAATTGTATATTTAACAATTTACACGGGCGCATTAGTTAGACATAAAGAAGCAAGTCTAGCATATGGTGCATGGCCATTACCATTTAATGATTTAATACCACATAATGTGGCGGACTGGGTTAATTTTGCACATAGAGGTATGGCATTTATCGCTTTTGTATGGATTTTAATAACATTTATTCATGCCATAAATCATTATCAACATAATCGTACAATTCGTTACGGATATACTACTGCATTTATCCTTGTTATTTTACAAGTAATTACTGGTGCATTATCAATGATGACGAATGTTAATTTGTTTATCGCATTACTACATGCTTTATTCATTACGTTTTTATTTGGTCTAATCGCTTATTTCATCGTTCTTATGTTACGAACAATACGAAGTGGCGGTTGATTAAATCATTAAAAAAGAGAAACGCTTTGACGTCGCATCTCTTATACTGTCGACAAAGTCCACCGACTTTGTTGGCAGTTTTTTTGTGCACGCTTTCCGCGGGCACTGCCTCAGCCATTTGGTGATACCAAAGAGCTAACATTGATCTAAAAGACCTCTGCTATTTACTAAAATTAACTATTACTATAAACAAACAAACCTTAGGCAATAATCTGAACTGACCCCAATTAGTGGGAATAAAATAAAAACACTTTCGTTGAATTCATTT
>ERZ1023396.30-NODE-30-length-94834-cov-7.257114_pt1 | contig 94834 bp, 99 predicted proteins | sample MGYA00380504_ERZ1023396 | MGnify/ENA primary metagenome ERZ1023396 (study PRJEB33173, sample SAMEA4830410) | metagenome | study: EMG produced TPA metagenomics assembly of the PRJEB25223 data set...
CATCTGCTAATGCACGAGCAATTCCGATACGCTGTCTTTGTCCCCCTGAAAATTCGTGTGGATAACGATTCGCATGTTCTTTACTTAAACCTACAGTTTTTAATAAATCATACACACGTTTTTTGCGATCTTTTGTACTAGAAGCTAACTTATGAATATCAATCCCTTCAGCAATAATATCCATAACTTTCAATCTTGGATTTAATGAAGCATAAGGATCTTGGAAAATCATTTGTATTTTTTTGTTAAATTTTAAAGAATCTTTTCTGTTTTTTATTTTTTGAATATCTACACCCTCGTAGAGAATTTGCCCATCAGTAATATCATTAAGTTTAATGATAGCTTTACCTGTTGTTGATTTACCACAACCCGATTCACCTACAAGTCCGAATGTTTCGCCCTTATAAATATTAAAGGAAATATTTTCTATCGCTCGCACTTCATTTCGTTTACCTTCGTTAAAGTACTGTTTTAATTCTTTTACTTCTAACAGTGTTTCTTTATGATTGACCATTGAACGACACCCTTTCTACTTGTTTAGGCTTAGCGTAGTTATTTGGCATGTCACGCATGCGTTGTTGTACCATTGTTGGCGGTTCAACTTTTGGTGCACGTTCATCCAATAACCAAGATTTCACATAGTGTGTTGGTGAGACTTGGAACCATGGAGGCGCTTCCTTGAAATCAACATCTAATGCATACTGGCTACGACTAGCAAAGGCATCACCTTTAGGTGGATGTAATAAGTCTGGAGGCGTTCCTGGAATAGCAATCAACTCTGTATCTGTTCCCGTTGTTAAATCTGGCATTGATGATAATAAACCCCATGTATATGGATGTTTAGGGTCGTAGAAAATTTCATTAATATCACCAGTTTCAATCATTTGTCCGCCATACATTACTGCTACACGATCTGCTATGTTTGCTACTACACCTAAATCATGGGTAATAAAGATAATTGACGTATCAATTTTATCTTGTAATGATTTCATTAAATCAAGTATTTGTGCTTGCATCGTCACATCTAAAGCTGTTGTTGGTTCATCTGCAATAAGTACTTTGGGTTCACATGCCAAGGCTGTAGCAATGACAATACGCTGTCTTTGTCCACCTGAAAATTGATGTGGATACGCGTTAAATCGCTGTTGAGGATTTGGTAATCCAACTAATTCCAAAATTTCTATTGCTCGCTTTTTAGCATCTGCTTTATTATAATTTTTATGTTTGATGAGCGGTTCCATAACTTGCTTACCAATTTTCATCGTTGGATTTAATGATGTCATCGGATCTTGGAATATCATCGAAATTTCTTTACCACGTAATTTAACTAATTCTTGTTCTGATTTTGCACCAAGGTCTTCACCTAAAAAATTAATTTCCCCTTGTTTGATACGACCGGTATCACCCTGGAACAATTTTGTAATTGCTTTAGTAGTAACTGATTTCCCAGATCCAGATTCACCTACTATTGCTAATGTTTCACCTTTATTCAAATAAAAATCTACACCACGTACGGCTTGCACTTCCCCTGCATCAATATCAAAGGACACATGCAAATCTTTTACTTCTAAAATTCTTTCTGACATAAAAAACGCCTCCTTTGTTATTTACGCATTTTAGGGTCAAATGCATCTCTTAAACCATCACTAAATAGGTAGAAGAATAATATTAATAAACTTAACACTAATGCTGGTATGAATAATTCATGTGGATGAATTAGTAACATCGCACGACCATCATTAACGAGTGAACCTAGTGATGTTCTTGGTGCTGGTACACCAATACCGATAAAGCTTAAAAATGCCTCGAAGAAAATGGCATTTGGAACTGTGAACATTGAAGTAACTACAATAGCACCTAATGTATTCGGTAAAATATGTTTAAAAATTAATTTTAATTTTGATGACCCTAACGTACGAGAAGCCATGACAAATTCTTGCGTTTTTAGTTTTAAAAATTCTCCACGTACTACACGACTCATACCGATCCAACCAGTTATGGCCATCGCTAAAATAATCGTCCAAATGGAAGGTTCAAAAATTAATACGAACAAAATTACAACAATCAATGTTGGAATAGACGCGACAATTTCAATAATACGTTGCATCACATTGTCTACTCGACCGCCGAAGAAGCCGGATATTGCACCGTATACTACTCCGATAAAAATATCTAACAACGCGGCTACAACACCAATAAATAGTGATACTTGAGCGCCTTGCCAAGTTCTAGACCATAAGTCACGGCCTAATTGGTCTGTCCCAAACCAAAAATTTTCTTTTACGCCGGCCTCTTTATATGCATCTACACCTTGTGCTCCTTCACCGTCAAAAGGCAAGAATGACAGTTGATCTAATACCGGAATTTTTGCTGGTAAATTACGTCGATCTACATCTTGTTCGGCATAATCATGTGAACTCATTAATGGACCAACTAACGCTAGTATCAAAATAATAATCAATCCTATCATGCCGACTACTGCTAATTTATTACGTTTTAATTGTGACCAAGCATCCTGCCAGAAGTTTTTACTCTCACGCTGCATCTCTGGCTCTTTAGCAATGTCATTATTACTTTTAACAAAGTCCTCGGCCATAACACCACTTGTAGTATTAGCCATTACTGCATTGGAAGCATCATCAGTTAAAAATTCATCTCTTTTATCTGTCATTATTTCTTACCTCCTTGCACACGAATACGTGGATCTATCACACCGTATAAAATATCTACAATAAAGATAGAAACAATAAACAGTGTACTAAATAAAATAGTGGTCGCCATAATAACTGGGAAGTCATTTGTTGTAATTGATCGTACAAATTGATCCCCTAAACCTGGTACACCGAAAATATTTTCAATTGTCAATGTTCCCGTTAATATACTGGCAAGCATTGGCACAATAATCGTAATTACTGGTATTAATGCATTACGTAATGCATGTCCAAATAATACGCGTATTGTCGAATTACCTTTGGCTCTCGCCATTAATATATAGTCCGAACTTAACACTTCTATCATTTCCGCTCTTATGTATCTCGTTACGGTTGCTAATACTGCTGCCGAAAGTGCTAATGATGGCAATACAGCTGTAGAAATACCTTCCCAACCTGCAACTGGGAATATTTGTAATCGTACTGCGAATACGTACTGCAGTAATACTGCTAAAACGAATGATGGTACCGAAACTGCAATAACTGAAATAACGGTGGCACTATAATCAACCCATGTATTTTGTTTAACTGCTGCAATAACCCCTAGTATCAATCCTAAAATTACTCCTATAACCATAGCTGCAATACCCATTTCTAACGATGGCAATAAGCGTGGTTGAATTAATTCCCACACAGGTTGATTATCATATTGGAAAGAATTTCCAAAATCACCAGTAACTACATTTTTTAAATAGTTACCGTATTGCACTGGTATCGAATCATTCAAACCGTACTTCTCGTTTAATAATTCTTTTTGTGACTCATTTAACTTTTCATCATTAAATGGTGATCCAGGCATCAATTTCATTAAGAAAAAGGTAATCGTTATAATAATAAATAACGATAGAAACATATAACTTAATCTTTTTAAAATGTATTTAAGCATAGCTCATCCCCCTTAAATGTTCAAAATTAACATTCCTTTCAAAATTTTCAGAAATATTATACATATTATATAGTTAATTTACGTATTAATCAATATAGTTTCGCTTCACATTATTAAAGGATTCCATTATTATTTTTATATAAATTGAGTGATTTTAATATATTAAAGCATTAGCATATTAATATTTTGTTTTTTCAAATTTTCAGTTATAATTGTGGAAATGCTTATTTGGAGGATAATGAGTTATGCGCTTTTTTAAAAAAAGTATACTTTGGTTACTCGCAACACCTGTGTTAACACTTATATTTTCGCTCATAAGTGATTTCACTTTAACAAACTACATAAATATTTTGTTTATATTATCTAGCATTATCGCAATCCTATCTTTTGTAATGATTATTATTCAAGAAGGTGTTTTAGATCCTACAAGCTATGGATTTCGCCGTTTAACATATCAACTATCTACAAAAAAACGAAGACAATCTGTAGCAGACGATTCCTTTTTCAATCCTAAAAGCGCTAAAAAGGACCATTATGTTATCACATCTTGGATAAAATATGCCTGTGCTTGTAACATTATCTATTTTCTAATTAGTATTGCTTTAGCCTATATTATATAGTAACTACACAAAACGCTTCCTATTGCATTCAATAGGAAGCGTTACTTTATTTTGAATTTAGTAAAATTAAACAACCGTAAAAACCTCCATTATAAAAAGGTTTTTACGGTTTAAAGTTATGATACTAATGTGTGTTATATAGATTAATCAGCAAACTTTTTCAAAATAATTACTGCATTATGTCCGCCGAAACCTAAACTGTTACTCATAGCATAAGTAATGTCTAAATCTTGAGCTTCATTAGGTACAAAATCTAAGTCACACTCTGGGTCAGGTGTAACTGCATGGATTGTTGGTGCTACACGTCCTTCTTTAATAGATAATGCTGAGAAGATAGCTTCTATACCACCAGTAGCACCTAATAAGTGTCCTGTCATAGATTTTGTAGAACTTACTTTCAATGAATGAGCGGCGTCACCGAAAGTATTTTTGATAGCTTGCACTTCTGTTAAGTCACCTACAGACGTACTTGTACCATGTGCATTTAAATATTGAATGTCTTGTGCTTCAATACCAGCATCTTTAATTGCTGCTTGCATAGCACGAGAACCACCTTCACCTTCAGGTGCTGGTGCTGTAATATGATATGCATCACCAGTTGAACCATAGCCAACAATTTCGGCATAAATTTCTGCGCCACGCGCTTGTGCAGACTCTAATGATTCAAGCACTACTATTCCTGCGCCTTCACCCATAACAAAACCATCGCGGCCAATTTGGAATGGGCGACAAGCAGTTTCAGGATCGTCGTTTGTTGAAAGTGCTCTACTTGCACTGAATCCTGCAATCGACATATCAGTAATTGGTGCCTCTGTACCACCAGTTATCATCGCATCTGCATCACCACGTTGTATGATTTTGAATGCTTCACCAATTGAGTTCGTCCCTGTCGCACAGGCAGTTACAGTTGAACCATTCGGCCCCTTAGCTCCTAAGTCTATAGAGACTTGACCTGTTGCCATATCTGGAATTAACATTGGTACGAAGAAAGGACTAACACGGCGTGGACCTTTATTTAATAAAGTATTGTGGGCATTTTCAAATGTTTCCATACCTCCGATACCTGCACCAATCCATACACCAATTTTATCAGCTGTACTTTCGTTGATTTCAAATTTCGCATCTGCAACTGCTTCTCTTGCAGCCACGACTGCATATTGCGTAAAACGATCCATTCGTCTTGCTTCTTTTTTGTCAATATAGTCCTCAATATTAAAATCTTTTAGCTCACCTGCTAAATGTACATTATATGGTTCAGTATCAATACGTGTAATTTTGTCAATTCCACTTACTCCATTTAATGCATTTTTCCATGATGTTTTCGCATCATTACCGATTGGTGATAAAGCACCAATACCCGTAATAACCACACGTTGTTCTTTGCTCATAAATTGACCTCCTATTTACCCCATTTTAATGTAATGGCACCCCATGTAAGGCCGCCGCCAAATCCAACAAATACTAATACATCATCATCTTTAATTCTATTATTTTCTAGTTCTTGAGCAATACTTAAAGGAATGGATGCTGCAGAAGTATTACCAAATTTATCTACTGATACACTCATTTTTTCTTTTGGAATGCCTAAACGTTCACGCGCAGATTCCATAATACGGATATTTGCTTGGTGTGGAATAAACATATCTACATCCTCAGATTGTAAACCAGCTTTTTCTACCGCTCTATTGGAAGCTTCACCCATGATGCGGACCGCAAATTTAAACACTTCACGTCCGTTCATAAATATTTTACAATTATCTGGGTTTAAGTATAAATATTCTCCACCTGAACCGTCTGAGCCAAGCTCATAACTTAAAATACCTCGACCTTCAGATACCTCACTAACAACAGCAGCACCAGCACCGTCGCCAAATAAGATAGCCGTTGAACGGTCAGTCATATCTGTAATTTTAGATAATTTATCTACACCTACAACCAAGATGTTTTTATAATCACCTGATTGTACGAATTGTTTTGCATTAATTAGTCCATACATAAAGCCACTACAAGCAGCTAATTGATCCATTGATGCTACTTTACTAATACCTAGTCTGTTTTGTAACATGTTACCTACTGTTGGAAACGGATATTCTCCAGTTGAAGTAGCAACTATGATCATATCAATGTCATTTGCTTCTATTCCAGCATCCTCAATTGCTTTGACGCTGGCTTTATAAGCTAAGTCAGTAGTATCTTCATCTTCTCCAGCCCATCTTCTTTCTTTTATACCAGTCATTTTAGATATCCATTCATCTGAAGTTTCTAAAAAAGACTCGAAATAGGCATTGTCCACTACGTTTTCTGGCGCATATGCACCGAAACCTTTGATACCCACATTCATGGTTGTACACCTTCTTAATATATATTTAATACCAGGTATTAATTTAACATATTTTTTTAGTTAAATACAAGAACAAGCGCAGTGGTTTAAGTTAATATACACATTTTATTATTAATCACACTTCCCATCGTCACAAAATCAAAACAATTGTAATCGATTTCTACTATACAAAATATAACCTTTTCCTTATAATGAAGATATATACAGATTAATTGGAGGCATCATACTATGAAATACCTCGCAGTATTATTTTGGGCTATTTTGTTACTCGAAATGGTTAACTTTGTATTGAACAGCTTAGAGGGCGGTGGTCCATTGAACTTAATTACACCAATCGTTGCAGCAGTTATCTTCACAATTATTGTTGTATTATTCGACATGACAATGAAGCCACTAAAAAAAGATACGAGTCAACAATAGACATTTAAAAAATAAAAACAAGCCAATGCACAAGAAGTGCATTGGCTTGTTTTTTTAATGTAGCTAGGACATAAATCCCCATTTTCAAATAAGAGGGGCTGGGACAATATTGATTCCTCCCAGTCTCTTTTCATATTGGCAGTAGCTGACTGCATTGAAAATGCGCTTTAAACCAAGCTTGTTTCAACGCTAGTCATCCTTGCCGGGGTGGGATGACGAAATCATTTTTTCAAAATCAGATTTCTGTCCCACTCCCTCTTGTTTATTGTGTCTTTACATACTTTGTGGTTCAACTATATTAAATGTTAAGCCGTCATCTGTTAAATCAACTTGTACAGTTGTACCTTCAGGTAAGTTTTCTCTAATCATTTGACGTGCCAATGGTGTTTCGATTTGTGATTGTATAAAGCGTTTTAATGGTCGCGCACCAAATTGTGGTTCGTAGGCTTCTTTACCTAGCCATGCTTGCGCTTCTGGTGACACTTCAATTGTAATACGTTGGTCTAACAATCTGATATTTAACTGTGCTAATAGTTTTTCAACAATACGTCCCATATCTTCGACAGATAATGGTTTAAATAATACGATATCATCCATTCGGTTTAAAATTTCTGGTTTGAAATATTGATTTAAACTATCCATCACTGCTTTTTCTGTAGCTTCAGTAATGACACCTGTATCTTTCACTTGTTCTAACAATACTTGAGAACCAATATTACTTGTCATAATGATAATCGTATTTTTGAAATCAACACTTCGCCCTTTAGAATCAGTTAAGCGTCCTTCATCTAATATTTGCAATAATACGTTAAAGACGTCTGAATGTGCCTTTTCAATTTCATCAAGCAAAATTACTGAGTATGGATTGCGGCGAACCGCTTCTGTCAATTGTCCACCTTCGTCATGACCCACATAACCTGGAGGCGCTCCAATAAGACGAGACACAGAGTGTTTCTCCATATATTCACTCATATCTATACGTATCATATGTTTTTCTGAATCAAATAATGTCGATGCTAAAGACTTAGCTAATTCTGTTTTCCCTACACCTGTAGGACCTAAGAATAAAAAGCTCCCTATCGGTCTTTGAGGATCTTTAATACCTGCTCTAGCTCTTACTACAGCATCAGATACTAAATCTACTGCTTTGTCTTGACCTACTACGCGTTGATGCAATATTTCTGATAAATTCAATAATTTTTCGCGTTCTGTTTCTACTAATTTGGATACTGGAATACCAGTCCATGAACTTACAATATCGCCTATTTCTTCATCTGATACGATTTCACGAATGATACGCTCATTGTCTTCATTTTGTTCATCTTGAAAAGCTTCCTCTAAATCTCTTAATTCTTTTTCTAATTCAGGAATTTTACCATGTTTCAATTCAGCAGCACGTTCAAGATTATAATTATTTTCTGCGTCTTCTAACGCCTTTCTATTTTCATCTAATTCAGTACGTTTTTCTTGTAGTTTCGCAATTTTTTCTTTTTCTTGTTCAACACGTGACTGAATGGCACTTTGCTTTTCTTTTTCATTCGCTAATTCTTCTTGCAATTCATGTAATCTTTGTTTACTTGCATTATCAGATTCATTTTTCAATGCACTTTCTTCAATTTCTAATTGCATTACACGACGATTAACTTGATCTAATTCTGTAGGGTTCGAACCCATCTCAGTACGAATCGTTGCACAGGCTTGGTCAACAAGATCAATTGCTTTATCCGGTAAAAAACGATCAGTAATATAACGATCAGACAGTTCTGCTGCTGCGACGAGTGCACGGTCTTGAATACGTACACCATGATATACTTCATAACGTTCTTTAAGTCCACGTAAAATTGAAATAGTATCTTCTACATCTGGTTCTGATACATTTACTTTTTGGAAACGACGCTCTAAAGCAGAATCTTTTTCAATATATTCACGATATTCATTTAAAGTTGTTGCCCCAATACAATGAAGTTCGCCACGAGCTAACATAGGTTTTAACATGTTACCGGCATCCATCGCGCCTTCTGTTTTACCTGCACCAACTAACATATGAATTTCATCAATAAATAATATGATTCGGCCATCTGAGTCTTTAACTTCTTTTAACACTGCTTTTAAGCGCTCTTCGAATTCACCACGGTATTTTGCGCCTGCAACTAATGCACTTAAATCCAATTCAAAAATAGTCTTATCCAACAAAGAATCAGGTACATCTTTACGTACAATTCTTTGGGCTAAGCCTTCAACAATTGCAGTTTTACCAACACCTGGTTCACCAATTAATACTGGATTATTTTTAGTTTTTCTACTTAAAATACGTATAGCATTTCGTATTTCTTCATCTCTACCAATGACTGGATCCATATTCCCTTGTCTTACTTCTTCAACAAGATCACGGCCATATTTTTCTAAAGCTTCATAATTTACTTCTGGATTTTGTGTTGTCACATGGTTTCCTCCTCTAACTTTTTTAATAATTTCTGTAATAACTTCTTGTTTGTTACCTATTGCTTCACGTGTAATACTGTCTACTTCCATTGCTGCTAACAACAAATGTTCCATTGAAATATATTCATCTTCATATGTGTTCATATATTGTTCTGCTGTATTCAATAATTTATTAGCGTTTTGACTTATATATTGTCCATATTGCACATGTTCACCTTGTACAGTTGGATAATTACTTAATTTACTATCATACTGTAGTGCTAAACTTTCAGTATCAATATTTGCTCTATCTAAAATATTTTTAAATAAACTATCCGATTCTGTTAAGGCTGCTTTTAATATAGCTTCAATTTCAATATTTTGGTTTTCATAGTTTTTAGCGATTTCAATAGCTTGTTGTAAAACACTTTGTACTTTATAGGTCATTTGATTAATATCCAAATAAACTCACCCCTGTATCATTAAGTGTAGGTCAAGGTTAACTATCTTTGACTTTGACTTTCTTTGACCTTAATTAAATTATATACCTTTCTGTTGATAATATCAACTAAAAAATATCATTTGTATGCCGCTAATTTTCTCTTTTTTGTTATACACAAATTAGTACAAATTTAATCGAAATCGTGCCATCAAATTAATCAGTAGCCTCCAATTGTAACAATGCTCCAAATTTTTGCTGACACTCCGTGAACTGAATATACGCTATCAACATGGCGATTTCTTCGTCAGTCATTACTTTATAAAGCTCCTGAAATAGATAATTAGGTATGTTCGTCCCCATTGTCATATATACTTCTGTAAAACCAATTGCTGTCAGTTCTTTTGGATTAAATTGTGCTTTACTACCTTCTGGTTTTCCTTTGCTCTTACAATATGAACAACCACTTTGGTGTGCCAACATTCTTCTAATTTCCTCCACCACTTTAGGTTGTAAATGTAAGTTTTGTTCAATCGTTTGGGCTAATGTTGTCCAACTCTGTAATAATTGTTCGTTATGACCTAGTAATTGTTGATACGGTGTTTCACCCAATTCACTTAATTTTATTAAAGTCATATGTCCACCTCCTATTATGAAGTTTATATAACTAAACGTCTTTCATCCTTATGTTTTATTAGGTATAATTAATAAAAACTTTATTATTTGAGGTATTATTATTCATGGACGTAATCGACAATAAAATCATTTCTGTGCTACAAACGAATAGTAAAATATCGTTGTCTGAATTGAGTGACCTTGTACATTTATCATCACCTTCAGTACGTGAACGAATCAATAAACTCTTAGAGACCGGTATTATTAAAAAATATACAATTGACATTGATTACACTTTGTTAGGTTATACTATTGAAGTTATTATGCACATTACTATTAAAAATAATTTATATAAAGACTTCAAACTATTTATTAATAACCAATCTGATGTTGATTTTTGTTATAGAGTTTCTGGTTCATCTTGCTTTTTAGTTAAAATGCATTTTCAATCAATGTCAGCAGTTGAACAATGTATCGATGATATGCAACGTTATGGTCACACGCACACACAATTTATTTTGTCACAAGTTAAATAAAACCAATCTCGAATGGCTATTCACCTTTCGGATTGGTTTTATCATAACTCAATTGATATTTAATTTTCTCCAACAAAAAAAGACTTAACATGTCCAATGATGTCTAAACATCTATGAACATAATTAAGTCTTTACTAAAAATTGAGCTTAGCCAATGCCTAATGCAATTTTAGCATAACGAGACATTTTATCTTTATCCCAAGGCGGGCTCCATACAACATTAACTTCAGTATCTGCAATTTCAGGTATTTCAGCTAATACCATTTTAATTTGATTTATAATTTGAGGTCCCATTGGACATCCCATAGAAGTCAATGTCATTTCAACGGTACATAATCCTTCATCATCTACATCTACATTATATACTAAGCCTAAATTAACTATATCAATACCAAGCTCTGGGTCGATAACCATCTCTAAGGCATTTAAAATACTATCTTTAAGTCCTTCATCCATTTGTAATCACCTCTTCGTAATTAATCTTAATTAACAATATATCAAATATCTTACAAAACGCCAATAAAATGCTATGATATTGTTACATTAAATTTTAATATCAACTTAAGGAGACATATATGAAACCTTATTTAATTTGTTTAGATTTAGATGGTACTTTATTAAACGATGATAAACAGATTTCACCTTATACAAAAACAATACTTAACACATTACAAGCACAAGGACACAAACTAATGATTGCTACTGGACGTCCTTATCGTGCTAGTCAAACTTATTACCATGAATTGAATATGAACACACCTGTAGTCAATTTTAACGGGGCATATGTACATCATCCAAAAGATGACAACTTTACACCAGTTCATGAAGAATTAGATTTAGAGCTTGCTACAAGCATTATTCAATCATTGAAAGACTATGGTGTCAGTAATATTATTGCTGAAATCAAAGATCATGTTTTTATCGATAACTTTGACCAAAAATTATTTGATGGTTTTTCTATGGGCAGCCCTACTGTTGAAACTGGAGATTTATTACAAACACTAACTGCTTCACCAACGTCGATTTTAGTTGAAGCAGAAGAAGTTATGATTCCACGAATTAAACAAATGCTATCACGTTTTTATGCTGAAAGCATTGAACATCGTCGTTGGGGATCACCATTTCCTGTTATTGAAATAGTGGGTAAAAATATTAGTAAAGCTAAAGGTATAGATGCGGTTAAATCTTACCTTGATATTGAACGCTCCAATATTATTGCATTTGGCGATGAGGATAACGACTTAGAAATGATTAAATATGCACAACATGGCGTTGCAATGGAAAATGGTTTAGACGAACTAAAACATGTTTCAAATCATGTTACTTATTCTAACAATGATGATGGTATCGGCCGTTATCTTAATGAATTTTTCAATTTAAACATCGCTTATGAACAAGTTATAAATTCACGTATCTAACTATCGAGGTTATACAAATATTACTCAATAAGGAGGCCGAAAATATTATGAATCACATTGTTGTAGTTGGTGCGGTTGCAGGTGGTGCAACTGTCGCGAGTCAAATTAGACGTTTGGATCATAATAGTGAAATCACAGTCTTTGAAAAAGATCGTGATATGAGTTTTGCTAATTGTGGCTTGCCTTATTATTTAGGAAACATTGTCGAATCACGTGATGCAATACTCGAAGCAACTCCCGAAGCTTTTTATAATGCTAAACAAATAACAGTTAAGCCCTATCATGAAGTTATAGCTATTAATGATGATAACCAAACTGTTACTGTGCATGACTATCAAAAAGATGAAGTCTTTCATGTTAACTATGATACATTAATTTTAAGCCCTGGATGTAGTGCACGTTCACTTCCTCTTGATAGTGACATAGTCTTTACTCTACGCAATATGGAAGATACTGATGCCATTGAGTCCTTTATACAAGACAATCAAGTCCAACGTGCGTTAATAGTTGGTGCCGGTTATATCAGTTTAGAAGTGTTAGATAATTTGTATGAACGTGGAATTACACCTACGTTAATCCATCGCTCTGAACATATCAATAAATTAATGGATAATGATATGAACGAACCTATCATCGAATCATTGAAAGAGCGTAATATAACTTATCATTTCAATGAAGAAATAGATACCATTAAAGGCAAAACTGTGTATTTTAAATCAGGCCACCACGAAGACTTTGACCTCGTCATTACTGGTGTGGGTGTTGAGCCAAACTCAAACTTTATTAAAGCGTCAAATGTTACTTTAGATAGCCACGGCTATATTCCTGTTAATGATAAATTTGAAACGAATATCGAAAATATCTATGCACTCGGTGATATTATTACTTCACGTTATCGTCACGTCGATTTACAAGCACACGTACCACTTGCTTGGGGTGCTCATCGTGCAGCGAGTATTATCGCAGAACAAATTGCCGGTAATCCACAAATTCAATTCAAAGGATTTTTAGGCAGTAATATTGTTAAGTTTTTTGATTATACATTTGCGAGCGTAGGTGTGACACCTAATGAATTAAAATATTTTGACTATAGCATGGTTGAGCTTAAACAAGGTAAACATGCTGGTTATTACCCAGGAAACACAAAAATTCACTTACGTGTTTATTTTGATAAAAATACACGCCAACTATTACGAGCAGCAGCAGTAGGTAAAGCTGGTGTAGATAAACGTATTGATACTTTATCCGTAGCAATGGCTAATCAGATGACAGTAGATGATTTAACAGATATTGAAGTAGCTTATGCGCCACCATATAGCCATCCTAAAGACTTAATCAATATGATTGGTTATAAAGCACGCAATAAATAATAAATACATCGCAAACATTATTGATACTTGAGGTATTTCAGAACGTAGATAGACCCTTCGCATTAATTTGCGAAGGGTTTATTTATGTTCTAGTTAGATATTATTTTTATGGAATATTAGCAGTAGTTTATGCCGACTCCTGCGGGAAGAGCACTAGCCGAAGACTACAGGCTGAGGCAGTGCCCGCGGAAAGCGTGCATAAAAAAACTGCCAACAAAGCCAGAGACTCTGTAGACAGTCTGAAACTAATTTTATTTAATTGAGTTGTGTTTAAAAATATAAAACTCAGCTTCTTTGGTCATTGCTATCCATTACTACATACCAAATAGTTGAGAAATTGGTCCCCAAGGTAAGATGATGCCTAATAACATAGTAATGATAATTACAATAATTGTAGCCCATAAAATGCCATGACTGGCTTGCCCTTTTTTACGCTTAATTAATGCAGTTTCCATTAATGCTACTGAAGCAATACCACCTACCATTTTTAACGTTAGTAACATGTGGCCGCCACCTTGTGAACCCGAAGAAAACTCTTGAATAAGTAACCATAAACCACTAAATAAAACTAAGACCATAAAAACTCTTAATAACATATGAATAGGTTTAAAATATGGTGTTGCACCTTGCTTTTCTGAAAAGTTGAAGTACGCTGCAAAAAATAAAATAATTGCAACTACCCAACTTAATATATGCATGTGTATCATGCTATCCCTCCACACAATTTTATAATTTCATATTTATTTTATCATACATTAATTAATACACAATCGTTGAACTGTCATCATATCAAATAAAAAAAGACAAAGTTTTTAGGTGAAATTTATTACCTAAAAACTTTGTCTTTTTTTAATTCTTATTTTTCAATAAAGTTAGTTAATGTACCTATGTTATCGATTGTCACTTTGACTTCGTCACCAGGCTGTAAAAATTGAGGAGGGTTCATGCCTGCGCCAACACCTGCTGGCGTACCAGTAGCAATAATATCTCCTGGGTGCAATGCTACATATTTAGAAATTTCTTCAATTAATTCATCAATTTTTAAAATCATTTCAGATGTATTACCATCTTGACGAATTTCATTGTTTACTTTAGTCACGATATTAACATCTTCTGGTGTCGGTAATTCATCTTTGGTAACAATATAAGGACCAATTGGACAACCACCAGTCAAACTTTTAGATAGAAAGGCTTGTGCATGCTTATTTTGAGCCGTACGATCAGTAATATCATTAATGATGGTATAACCATATACATAATCTAAAGCAAGACCTTTAGGGATTTTTTCTCCAGCTTTTCCAATGACAATACCTAATTCACCTTCGTAATCTAATTCTGAAGTAATATCTTGATGGTTAGGTATCGTACTATTATCACCAGCTAAAGATGATGCGGCTTTAGTAAATACATATAAACGTTGTACTTCATTATTCAACTCATCTGCATGTTTTTTATAATTACGTCCAAAAGCAATCACATTATTTGTCGGTGTTACAGGCGGTAAAAATTCAAGTTCAGAAAATGGCACTTTATATTGCTCAGCTTGTCCACTGTCTTCAGCAGCAACAACTGCTTTTCTCACTTGTTCTTGAAAATCTACTGTTTGGTTTTGTTGTAAACCTTGTAATAATGTTTTGGGATTAAACTCACCTTCCGCGAAGTCTGCAAAGACGTGTTTCAAATTCCATGCGGCTTCTTCACGTTTTACCTTAACACCGAAAGATGTATGTCCTTCATGTCTGAATGATAGAAATTTCATTCAATATCAGCTCCTCATCTGTATCTTACTTCATATTATAACTAAATTTACGCTTAAATAACAAATAAATGAATAAGGAATAATCTAAATATTCATTTTCTTTAAAAAATTTGATGGCATGCCAACTTGTCTTTCTTTCAGAATCATTAAGTTCTTACAAAAATGTTCCTAAGAGCGCTATACTAATCATTACCTTATTTCAAGTAGGTAAATTTACGCCATATCCATTCAAATGATCCTTGTTTATAACGTTTTAAATATAAATAACTTACCACCAATTGAACAATATACACTAAAATCGCCAGTGAATAAGATTGAGCCAGAGTTAATTTATTGTATAAACCAAAACCAGCACCTGTATAAACGTATAAAAAGATAATACTTTGTGTTAAGTAAACACTCATACTTAATTTTCCTGGAAAAACAAACACGGACAACCATTGTTTTCCTTTGACTGTTTGACACAAATAACAAAATACTAAAATGTAACCAGTAGCTACAATTGGACCAGCTAATAATGAAGAGACTAATTTATACGTCTCATCAGCATAATAAATGACACTTGGAATTTTATAAATATAGCCAACTACAATAGCCAATAGCCCCCATTTTAAATATGTATGGGGAATTGCTCTGATGTGTGATATTAAATCAAATTTTTGTGCTGCTATACCAATTAAAATGTATGGTAAAAATTCAAATAGTGCAGATATTGTTATGGTATCCAAAATAGAGTAAGTATTCTCTTCCATGTTAATTGGTAAGAAATCTAAATAACTACTACTTTGACGACTATTAATAAGGTCTTGTACACTGTGACTTAACATGTTGAATGAGTTGTCAGCACCATACATAGCGTGTAAAACAACTACTGGTATAATTATTATAATGATTTTTAGCATAAATAAAATTAATGCGATACTTGTCAGTGTGTTTTTAGACAACTTAATTAATAACACCGCAACCATTCCTGTTACTGCATAAGTAAATAAGATATCTCCACTGAATATAAAATAGCCGTGAATTAAACCAACTATGAGTAAAAAAGATAAGCGACGATAAATAATAGGATAAAATCTCAATTGTTTACGCTGCGTATTTTGATACATAATTGCTAAGCCATAACCAAATAAAAATGTAAAAATCGGATAAAACGAACTAATAACAATTAATTTAACGCCTCTAATGATAGCTACATCAAAACCAGATAAATGTTTCGTTAAATCAATATTGTCATATGGAAAACTGAAAATCAAAATATTCATAAGCACAATACCTAGCAAACTCATACCACGTAGTGCGTCTAACTCAAATAATCGCTGTGGACGATTCATGACAATCCTCCTTAATCCTCTATCGAAAGTTGACCATATTTAAAGAAATACAAATAGCCTTTTACTTGTTTGTCTAATATGGTTTCTAGTGTTTTTTGGTAATAGGTCATTTGTATTTTATAACGTTGCCGTAATTGCTCACCTATTTCTTGGTCAGTCATGCCTCGTCTCCTATTAAATGCATCTGTCTTATAATCTACAAAATAATATTGATTATCTTTGACAAAAATAAGATCAATCATACCTTGAATAATTGAAATATCTTCATCTTCATCAAAGTTTTGATCTACTTTACTTTGATTGACAATAAATGGTAGTTCCCTAAAAATATAATCACTATGTGTTATTGTGTTATATAATTCACTGTGTGTAAATTGGATAATTTCACCAATATTGACATCATTTTTATCTGCTTCAGCTATAATATTTTTAGCAACTAATTGATCTAAATATTGGTCTAACTCGCTTTCAGTTAAACCACCTTCTTGAAATGGTAAATGTTGCATCACTGTATGCATTAGTGTTCCGATTTCGTTTGCTCGTCGTTTTACATTTTGTTCTAAAAATGCTGGACGCTCATACGCAGCAGAACCAATGCTATACTGTCTAACACGATCATAATTTGTGCCTGCTTCTTCTGTTTCTAATTGTCTCTTTAATTCAGATACTGATTGTTTAGACGCTTTAACAATATCTTTTGGATAAGGATATTCATAAGCTAACTGATGATATATTTGTTGCTGTTGTTCTTGGTTAGCTTCACTGTTTACAATATCAGTAACCGAACGTGCGCTATTAGTACTATGCTCCGTTTCATTAGCAATATCTTCGTAATGGTCAACATTCAATGTCACACGTGGTTGCAATTCTACAGGTAAGTCAGTTATCTGATTTTCAAATCTCAATTCCCTAGGTAACTCAGAAGATTGATATTTCGCTAATATAGGATAAATTAATTCAATTGGCCTTTGGGCAGTTAACCTATAACTAACAGGTAAATGATTGTCAGAAACTACAGTTTGGACGAGTTTATCTAAATCAGCTTCATCTTTAACTCTACCTATTAAAAATAATTGCTCTTTGCCACGTGTCAATGCTACATAAATCAATCGCATTTCTTCAGAGATCAATTCTTTTTCCGCTATAGCTTTTATAGTCACAGACGCGAGTGATGGAAATGTAATATTAGTAGCTACATCAAAATATTGCATTCCAATACCATATTGTTGATTTAAAATAATTTGTTTAGTTAAATCATTTTTTCGAAATTGTTTCGATAGTCCTGAATAGATAACAAATGGAAATTCTAATCCTTTACTACTATGGACAGTCATCATTCGAACGACATCATCATTCGGACCAATAACATTTTCCTCACCGAAATCTTTTCCACGTTCAATTAATTCATCAATGAAACGGATAAATTGGTATAATCCACGAAAACTTGTATTTTCAAATTCGACTGCTTTATTAAATAAACCATATAAATTAGCGCGTCGCCCTTTACCACCAATTAACCCACTAAAATACTGAATAACAAAATGATCATTATAAAATTTATCAATCAATTGATACACAGGATGATGTTGACTATATATTTGATATGCCGCAATATCATCCATAAAACGTTGCAATTTTTTAACGAGCGTTTTGTTAGCCAATTCGTGCTTCATATACTGTTCGATTGATTGGTAAAAGTAATCATCATTCGGGCTAAAGACACGAATATTAGAGAGCTCCACCTCTGTAAATTGGTAAATGACAGAACGCATTAGTCCTACTAGATAAATATCTTGTAATGGATTATCAACTGTTCGTAAAAATGACAATATAAGGCGCACTTCTGTTTGCTCAAAATAACCTTCCTTACTATTCACATGAAAAGGTATGTCATGATCTTTAAATGCTTGTTGTAATCGTCTTGCTTGACCATATGTCCGCTCTAAAATGACGATATCTTTATATGATGGTTTACGATAACTTTGTGTTTTCATATCATACACTTCGCGTTCATTCATAATAGTTTGAACTTGTTGCACGATATATTCAGCTTCTTGTTCCGTTCCTGTTAATCCTGATTGTGCATCCTCTACTAATGTATTTAACTGAAGTGGCATCGGCTGATCATCATACGGTGCACCATTATATAAACGAGCAGCTTGATCATAAACAATTTCACCCACTGCTTCATCCATCATATGATCAAACAGATAGTTTGTAGTGTGCAAAACGCCTGGACGAGATCTAAAATTTTGCGATAAATCTATACGTAAACCACTGCTACTACCGTCTAACGAAAAATCATTATATTTTTCAATAAAAAGACTAGGATCTGCTTGTCTGAATTTATAGATAGACTGTTTAACGTCTCCTACCATAAAGAGGTTTCCATTATGCGCATCACCTTTTTTGATACACGATAGAATTTTTTCTTGCACTCTATTAGTATCTTGATATTCATCCACAAGAATTTCGTCTATTTGATCACTTAAGTTCTGTGCAATTTCAGATATAGTTCCATCTTCATTCATTAGAATTTGCAATGCAAAATGTTCATAATCTGAAAAGTCTACCAAGTTTCTACTTCGCTTTTTATGATTGAATTGCTCTATTACATCAGTCGTAATTGTTGCCAAATATTCTACACGTGGTGCTAATTTTTTCATTTCAGCCGTTAAATCACTTGCGGAACGCGCAAAATAATCTTCTTTAACCTTAGTAACAAATGCTTTGTATTGATCATAATACTTTTTGGCGTCATCATAAACGTCAATCATCATCTCGTTTGCTTCTTTAATTGCCTTATTTTTGGCAGGAAAGCGTGCTTCAAATTGATGATTAACTAATTGTTCTGTATTCAGTTGCCCACCTTCTATAACTTCCGCCATAAAACGTCTTTCTTGATCTATAACTGCGACTTGTTTATCTACAGCTTCGAGCATCATAAATAGATCATAACTTTTATTTAATGCTTCTTGCGCTGAAGTGATAAAAATCATTGCTAAGTCATTAAGTAACGTTAAATATTGTTGTTGTGCGTCATCATTTTCATAAGGATATGATAATGATTGCAACCATGTACGTGGGCTAGGATTAGCAATACTAAAGTAGTACATTTGTTTAATCATGTTTCTAAATGCTTCATCATTACGATCTGACGACAGTTGTTCTGTTAAATCTACAAAATGTGGATCCAATTGATCATAATGTGTTTCTAACACTTCATCTATAGTTTGTTCTAGCAGTAGTATGTTTTCCGCTTCGCTACTCGTTCTAAAATTAGGATCTATATCTAACACATCATAATGTTGCTGAATTAACTTCAAACAAAAACTATGTAGCGTCGATATTTGTGCTTGATGAATTTTAATACGTTGATTTTTTAAATGTGTATTATTTGGATCATCATATGACGCCTCTTTGATACGCTGTTCCACACGTGCTTTCATTTCACGAGCACTGGCATTAGTAAAGGTTACTACTAATAATCTGTCTACATCGATACCATCCGTAATAATACGTTGAATAATACGCTCTACTAATACAGCAGTTTTACCAGAGCCAGCTGCTGCTGCCACTAGTATATCTTGCCCTTTAGCATAGATACTTTTCCACTGATTATCGGTCCATTGTGCATCAGTAGGTTTATTCGGAATCTGATTCATTAGTGATATCTCCTTCATCTTCTATATCATCAGCATGTATTGCATTAAGTGGATTTATCGATTCATCAACGTGACGATAGCGTTTTTGATCAATCATGGCATCTACATGACACACTGATTTATAGTTACAATATTGACATGGTAAGGTTTGATCATATTTTAAAGGTGCAATTTCTGTATGACCGTCCATAATATTCGAAGCCGTTTCGATAAAATTACGTTTATTCCGTGCAATAAATTTATAAATAGTGTCTTCATCAGCAACTTTACTATTACTTCTAATGCCACCATCTTTCTTTAAAGCCACTGGTACGATGTCAGAGACAAAACTTGGTTCTAGTCGTGTATCAAAGGCATGTAAAGCAGTACTGTCACTATTTAATAACCCATTTAATTTAAATGAGTTTATAAATTCACTATTTCTTTTATCCTCAGTTAACTCTTTCCAAGCTAACTTAATACGTGGTTCATGCACATGGAAGTAAAGCAATCCACCAGGTTTTGTTGCATTAGCTAAACCTAAACGATTTTTATTTTGTAAAACAATATCCATATATGTCATCATTTGCATTTGCATACCATAGTATACTTTTGTTAAATCTAATGTTCCACTATACTTCGAAGACTTATAATCAATAATATTAACAAAACTTTCCGCACCTTCTGTGTAAGTATCGATACGGTCAATTTGTCCTCTAATATTAATTGGAATACCTTGCTTAGTAATTAATGGTTCTGCATACAATTCGTCATTACTACGTGGATTTTTACGGAATCCCGCTTCAAATCGTTGTGGAAGAAACTTTGTATGGCTCCCTTGATATTGTAAAGCCGTTAATGTTGTTTCAACGATTGCTCCAATACGTTGTGATAAATAACGGTAATATGCTGTTGAATTTAATACATTGAATTGTACCTCTGGCAGTATCACTTGTAACGCTTGCGTAGTTAATCGTTGAATTTGTTGCTGCGTTAACTGTTTAAACTCGCCTTGTACTTTGTCAGAAATATATTTTAGCACTTGGTGGAAAATATCCCCCAAGTCAAAATTTTGCAATTTATATTTTGTACGCTCATTTAACCTCAAACCATGTGAAGCAAAATGTTTAAATGGACAAGCTAGATAGCCTTCAAATCTAGATACACTAGCATTTATAGATTTGCCATACAATGACTGTGCCAATTCATTATCTAATTGAGCTGTTTCATTATCGTAAGTAAGTGCAGTTAATAAATAATCCAAACCTTCATTTAAACGTTCATCTCGATACATAACTTGATACGTATCAAGCCATGTATCTGCTACTATTTCTTCATTGAGCCATGATTTTAATGCTTCGAATAAGGCAATTTTAGTTTGGTGTGGATGTTGCATTAACGTCAATGGTTGCGCTTGATGTAAATGTGAAATATTTTCAATTTCTAAGTTTGAAAATAGTGACTGTATTTGTTGAATAAAATGACTTGCTTCTTTTTCGTCCCCTTTAACACCCATTAAACTATATGAAAAAGTAACTGCTTCGGTACTACGAGTCATTGCTATATAACATACAAATGCTTCATCCATTTGTAATATGTCAGCTGTGGGACTCAATTCTATATCGGCGTTTGCTTGGAAGTATTTTTTCTCTTCATCCGTTATTAAACTAGATGCCGGTACTGCCTGTGGCAACACACCATCGTTCACACCAACTAAGTAAACATGTTGTTTGTTATCTACTTTGGCCAAATCCATTGTACCGATACTGACTTGATCTAATGTTTGTGGAATCATATTAAGCTCTAACTGATCCAGTCCAATGTCTAACAATTCTAAAAATCGCTGTTGTGACATTTCTTGATTATCGAACACTGTGACTAAATCATCTAAAGTTTGAATGAACCCTTGCCATACTTGATCTAATGTTTCAGCATCTTCATGTTGCTCTGCTAAATCTAGGGCGTCTCTTTCAGCCATTAACTGACTTGGCAACTGAAAATCTTCCATTGCTTCATAAAAAGCAGTCGCAAATGCTCTCGCAGTTGTAGCATTATTCATATGTTGTTCAAATTGTAATATTTTATTTATTACGCTATCTTTTAATTTAATCACACGCTCATAGGCTTCACGTGTTTCGTCAGTTAACGGTTGGCGTTTTAAGCCCATTTTATTAAATTGTTCAATTTGAAAATAGTGTGGATCGATCCAACGTTTACCGTAAATGCCTCGTTCTAATACAAAATTTTCTAAAATATGAATTAAATAATTACTATCTTTGAATTGTTGTGTTAGTACCCCTGACTTAAATACTCGCATCAAAGGCTCAAAATTCCATTGAGTTTGTAATACTTCAATTAATGAGCGAATCATTTCCATAACTGGGTGATGTGTCATGGGCGCTTTCGTATCTATATTAAATGGAATATCATACTGTGGTAAAATAGATTCCATTAAATATGCATATGTTTCATCACGATAAAGAATTGCAATATCTTGATAACGACGACCTTTATCGCGGTTTTCTTTAATAATTTGTCTTGCTACTTCATTAATTTCTTCTCGCATACTGGATGCTTCAAGTATCTGAACTCCTGCTTGATGCGTAGTTGGTTCATATTGTAATGCATTAAAATTGTGTTCCAACGTTTTTAAATCAGCATTTTGGTACCGGTACTGTGTTTGGAAATTTGATTTATGTAACGGTATATTCAATTCTTGTGCAATAGTTTCAATATGAGTCAACGCTTCCGAAGGCTTGCGGAATAAACTAAATGGATCTTTATCTCCATCTGTAGTTAATAGAATAGTGACACTTTTACTATGTTGAACAAGTGCTTTGATAATTGCATATTCTAACGTTGAAAAGTTGTGAAACCCATCAATGTAGATTTGTGCTCTTTTTAGCCATTGTGACTGTCCCATCACTTCTATAAAACGATTCAAACTATCTTCAGTAGAGACGTAATCTCCAGCAATACGTTGCTCTAATTGCTTATATACTAATGCAATATCTTCTAATTTATGTTTTGTCCGTGTTTGTAATTCATTATCTGCTATGTATGTTTCTAACTGTTGCGGCGAAACGTTATACTTTTTAAAATCTTTAATTTGTTCGTGTAATTTTTCGCTAAAACCATAATATTTAACTTGTGATTTATATAAGCTTAATTCGTCCTTAAATTGTTGTAATATATCATAAATCATCATTTCAGTAGCTGCTTTTGATAATTGTTGTTCCATTAATCCGCCTACTTCTTGAAACACGCGGTGGCTCAAACGTTCAAAATGTAAAACTTCAGTTCTTAAGCCACCGTTTAATGCTGGGTCTTTTACAAAGGTTTGCTCTAATTGAAATGTACTTTGCGTAGGAGCAATTAAAATTATAGGATCACCTAATGGATCTTGTTTCATGGCTGTTTTTATCTGTTCTATCATTGCATATGATTTCCCAGTACCAGCCCTACCTACATAAGCATTTAATTCCATCGCTCGTCTCCACTCCTTTTGACTTATATCTTAACACATAACTAGGAGATTTTTATTCTGTTACTCTTGATATTTTATGAGATAAAGAAAGAAGAATTGCTAAAACTTCGTCTGTGTTAGTTAGCAATTCTTCTTATGTTTTTAACCTATTTATCATCAATTATTATTCATACTTTGTATCAGGATCAAAACCAAATTTAAACTCATCTAGTGGCCAGAAACTAAATGCTACTTTCCCTACAACTTGGTCATTATCAATAAGTCCAAATGAACGGCTATCTTTACTCACTTCACGATTGTCTCCTAAAACAAGTAATTTACCTTTAGGAATCGTTGTTTTATTACCATCTCTGACAAAGTCTTCAGGTTTATACGTACCTGTAATATATTCATACATTTTATGTTTCTCATTGTAATCTAAATATGGTTCATCTACTTTTTTGTCATTTACATATAATTGATCTTTTTTATATTCAATTTTATCACCAGGTGTACCAATTACACGCTTAACATAATCATCTGTTTTGTTGGCATGGAAGACAATTACATTGCCTTTTTTAATATCACCAAATTTATAACCAAATAGGTTGACGATAACACGTTCTCCATCTTTTAACGTGGGATCCATTGAGTCACCTTTTACAGTGTAAGGTTTGGCTACAAAGTTAATAATTAATAGCACTAATGCTACTGCAACAACAATTGATATAATCCATTCTGTTATTTCTTTTCTCACTCTTCACACCTCATATATTTATTTAAAGTTTACTGTAAACTCATCTAAAGGATAATACTTCAGGGCGACTTTGCCCACTATGTCTTTTTGTTGAATAAAACCATAATTTCGAGAATCAGCATCATGCTGGCGCTGATCATTCAACACAAAATATGAATTTGGGGGTACAATATCACTTTCAGAACCTTTGATTTTACGTAAGGTTAATGCGTCTATTCTATTATTAGCATAAGGTTCCTTTATTTGTCTATCATCTTTATAAAGCGTTCCCTTCTTATAAGCGATAGAATCTCCTGGTACTCCAATAATTCTGCTTACGTTTACCTTATCATTTTGACGATACATCACAATATCACCATTATCTAATTGCTTTATTAATGGTGCTACTTTATTTACAATAAGACGGTCTCCCGTCGACAATGTAGGCGACATACCTTGTTTATGAACGACTATACCAGTAATAACGAATGCTTGAATCAATAAAACTATAATAATCGCTATTATAATAGAAATCAAATTTTTCACTAACTTTTTCACGTGGTCACTCCTTAGAATTATGCATAAAATGTTGTTCTAACTTTCGACCAAGTAACCAAACAATAATAATTACACAAATAACGATAATCATCTTAGTTGGATTTGTAAACAATGTAGTTATATCATTGCCAAGCCAACCTATCATACCAATCATAATAAATTTAGAAGTTAATAACACCCAAAAGTAATGTAGTGGCTTAATGTGTGAAACGCTTGCTACTATATTAACAACTGCACTAGGCGTGAAAGGGAAACAGAGTAAAATAAAAATAGGTATAACACCTCGCCGATCAACAAAAGAAATTAAACGTTGCGTCGTTTTGCGTGCTTTCACCCGTTGTATATATTTTAAATGCGCAAGTTGGCGAAGTGACCAAAACACTATAAAACTTCCACAAACTGTTCCTAGCCATGCAAGTATGGTACCAATGATTAATCCATAAGCATTAACATTTACTATTACAAAGACAATTATAGGTAAAATAGGTAAAAAGGCCTCGATAAATGGTAATAAAAAACCTACGATATAACCTAAATCACCAAATAGCGCAAACCATTGTTGTACCTGTTCAACTGTCATTGCATCAATCCCCATTCTTACTAATATGCTTAATTATAAATCTTCTTAACAACAATTAAAACAATAATGAAATCTTCTCTTCATAATTCATGCTTAAGCAGTAGAACGTTATCCTAATATAGTCTTATAATGAAAAGGGAGTGGGACAGAAATCTGATTTTGAAAAAATGATTTCGTCGTCCCACCCCGGCAAGGATGACTAGTATTGAAAAAAGCTTGCTTTGAAGCGCATTTTCAATACAGTCAGCTACTGCCAAAATGAAAAGAGGCTGAGACGAATTCATTTTGTCCCAACCTCTGCATCAAAAATAACATCACATTATTTAATCGTGAATTGTTATTTCACTTATAGTCTGTTTTCTAATTCTTGTTTTTTGTCTTCGAAACCAGGTTTGCCTAATAGCGCAAACATATTTTGTTTATAAGCTTCAACACCTGGTTGGTTAAATGGATTAACACCTAATTGATAACCACTCATCGCACAAGCTAACTCGAAGAAGTATACAACGTAACCAAATGTTTCCTCATCTAGCTTAGGAATATTTACAACGACATTAGGAACGCCACCATCTGTATGTGCTAATAACGTACCTTCAAATGCTTTCGTATTTACCTCATCAATTGTTTTACCAGCTAAATAGTTCAAACCATCTAAGTCATCACTATCTTCTTCAATAGTAATATTGTGTTTTGGATTGTTAACTTTCACAACTGTTTCAAATAAGAAACGACGACCTTCTTGTACGTACTGACCTAATGAATGCAAGTCTGTTGTATAGTTTGCACTTGATGGATAAATGCCTTTATAATCTTTACCTTCTGATTCACCGAAAAGTTGTTTCCACCATTCATTGAAATACTGCATAGAAGGCTCAAAGTTAATTAACATTTCTGTTGTGTAACCTTTTGAGTATAAAATATTACGGATTGTTGCATATTGATACGCAATATTTTCATCTAAATTATCAGAAGACAATTCTTCACGTGCTTTTGCTGCACCTTGCATCATCGCTTCGATATCAATACCTGCAACTGCTATTGGTAATAAACCTACTGCAGTTAATACTGAGTATCTGCCACCAACATCATCTGGTACTACAAATGTTTCATAGCCTTCATTAGTAGCTAATTGTTTAAGCGCACCCTTTTCTTTATCAGTTGTAGCAAAAATACGTTGTTTTGCTTCTTCTTTACCATATTTATCTTCTACTAACTGTTTAAATAATCTAAATGCAACTGCTGGTTCAGTAGTTGTTCCAGATTTTGATATCACATTGACTGAGAAATCTTTACCATCTAAATATTGGATTAACTCTTGAGTGTATGTTGAAGATAAATGATTACCTACAAATACAATTTCAGGATATTCATCACTATTTCTAAATGCTGGTGTTAGCATTTCAATAGCTGCACGTGCACCTAAATATGAACCACCAATACCAATAACTACAAATACGTCTGAATGTGCTTTAACACGTTTAGCTGCTTCTAAAATACGAGAAAACTCTTCTTTGTCATAATCAACAGGAAGATCGATCCAACCTAAGAAATCACTACCAGCACCAGTACCCTCATGGATTGTTTTATGAATTGATTTTACGATATCTTTTTGTTGCTCAAGTTCATGCTTGCCAAAAAATTCTAAAGTTTTACCATAATCTAACTGAATATGAGTCATGTAAATTGCCTCCTGTAATTTTTAATTCACTATTATTTTACTAAGTTTAGTATGACTATTCAAACAACTAGCCTATCATTGTTACTTATACTAATAATGAACAAAATTATTTTATATCATTAATTGTTGCGCTATATGCAGTTTATTATACATAAATTTTAACGTATATATACATAATACTAACAAAAATGGTAATAATCACAACAAAATTACAAATAGAGCGACTTTCACAACTTTTTGCATATTTATGTAAAAAAATGGTTTTATTTTCACTAGTTATCTGTTATTCTTAGTTATATTAAATTACAGATTAAAAATTACAAATGAGGTGGCAATATGAAACAAAAAATAGTTTTAGCATATTCCGGAGGATTAGATACAAGTGTGGCAGTAAAATGGTTAATAGATAAAGGTTACGATGTTGTAGCTTGTTGTTTAGATGTTGGTGAAGGAAAAGATTTAGACATCGTCTATCAAAAAGCTTTAGATATGGGTGCAGTTGAATGTCATATCATAGATGCTACTGAAGAATTTAGTGATGAGTATGTAGCATATGCAATCAAAGGTAACTTAATGTATGAAGGTACATATCCTTTAGTATCTGCATTATCAAGACCTTTAATTTCTAAAAAATTAGTAGAAATTGCAGATAAAACGAATTCAGTTGGTATCGCTCACGGCTGTACAGGTAAAGGTAATGACCAAGTACGTTTTGAAGTAGCAATCAAAGCTCTAAATCCTGAATTAAAAGTCTTTGCTCCGGTAAGAGAATGGGCTTGGAGCCGTGAAGAAGAAATCGATTATGCTCTTAAACATAATATTCCAGTACCTATCCAACAAGATTCTCCCTATTCAATTGACCAAAATTTATGGGGTAGAAGTAACGAATGTGGTATTTTAGAAGATCCATATGCGGCACCACCAACAGATGCATTTGATTTAACAAATGAATTAGAAGATACACCAAATCAATCAGAAGAAATTATTTTATCTTTTGAACAAGGATTACCGACTGCTTTAAATGGTGAAAACTTGTCATTAAGTAAATTAATTTTAAAATTAAACAAAATTGCTGGTAAACATGGTATTGGCAGAATCGACCATGTTGAAAATAGATTAGTAGGTATTAAATCTAGAGAAGTATATGAAACACCAGGAGCAGAAGTAATTATCAAAGCCCATAAAGCGTTAGAAACAATCACTTTAACGAAAGATGTAGCACATTTTAAACCAGTTATTGAGAAACAATTTTCTGAGCAAGTGTATAATGCTTTATGGTTCTCTCCATTAACAGACAGCTTAAAAGTATTTGTCGATAGTACACAACAACATGTTACAGGTGAAGTAAGAATCAAACTTTATAAAGGTAATGCTATAGTCAATGGCAGAAAATCACCTTACACATTATACAACGAAAAATTAGCAACTTATACAAAAGAAGATGCTTTCAATCAAGATTCAGCAGTAGGTTTCATTGAAATCTTTGGTTTACCGACACAAGTCAACTCTATGCTACACGGAGGTTACCACAATGAGTGAGAAAGCTTGGGGTGGTAGATTCAGCGAACAACCAGAAGATTGGGTCGATGAATTCAATGCTTCCATTCATTTTGACAAAACACTTATTAAGCAAGATATACAAGGTAGCATTGCACATGCGACAATGTTGGCAAACCAAGAAATTATTACTGCTGATGAAAGCAAACAAATTATTGAAGGCTTAAATGACATTCTTCAAGATTATTTAAATAACCAAATTACTTTCGATGTATCATTAGAAGATATACATTTAAACATTGAACACGAATTAATTAAGCGTATTGGTGACACTGGAGGTAAACTTCATACAGGACGTAGTCGTAATGATCAAGTAGCAACAGATATGCATTTATATACAAAAGCTGAAGTAGAACAGCTAATTGAACTGATTACTTCCTTTCAAACAAGTATTTTAACAGTGGCAGAAAATCATATTGATACTATCATGCCTGGTTACACTCATTTACAAAGAGCGCAGCCTATATCATTTGCACATCATATATTAACTTACTATTGGATGTTAAGCCGTGATAAATCTCGATTTGAAGATAGTTTAAAACGTATAGACATATCTCCTTTAGGTGCTGCTGCTTTAAGTGGTACGACCTATCCAATAGATAGACATGAAACTCAATCATTATTAGGGTTTAGTTCGCTATATGAAAATAGTATGGATGCTGTAAGTGATCGTGATTATATTGTCGAAACGTTGCATAATATATCATTAACGATGGTTCACTTGTCTCGTTTTGCGGAAGAAATTATTTTTTGGTCTTCTGCGGAAGCAAACTTCGTGACGTTATCCGATGCTTTTTCAACTGGTTCATCAATTATGCCTCAAAAGAAAAACCCTGATATGGCAGAGCTTATAAGAGGTAAAGTTGGTAGAACAACTGGTCATTTAATGAGTATGTTGATGACATTGAAAGGATTACCACTCGCTTATAACAAAGATATGCAAGAAGATAAAGAAGGTTTGTTTGATGCCCTTCATACATTAAAAGGTTCACTGCGTATTTTTGAAGGAATGGTCGATTCAATGACTGTTAACGTTGAACATTTACAACAAACTGTGAATAATGACTTTTCTAACGCCACTGAACTCGCAGATTATTTAGTAACTAAAGATGTACCATTTAGAACTGCACACGAAATCGTAGGAAAATTAGTATTATGGTGTATTCAAAATAATAAATATTTACTTGATGTCCCTTTGTCAAAATATCAAGAGGCACATCCATTAATAGAAGATGATATTTTTACATTCTTAACACCTGCAAACTGCGTGAGTCGCAGAATTAGTTACGGTTCTACAGGTCAAGAAGCAGTTAAACAGCAAATTAAACAAATTAAAGCACAACTGAAATAATTATATAAAAGCATAAAAATCATTTATTGAAATGGTTTTTATGCTTTTATTATTTTAGTTTAATATTTATAACTTAACAGCTAATGTAGGAGTGCTATTATGAATACAGCACAACGTCTTATCGCATGTAGTTTAGCAATTTTAAGTATTAGCTATTTCTCTAGTAAATAACGCTCGCACCTCTCAACACCCCTATCCTTAAAAGTCCTCACAAATTAAAAATGCTAAGTTAGGTGTTAATGACATATGTACAACTTATCTAGTTATTTATAATGCAGTTATCGGTAATGACCGATAATTATCATCTTTGTAATAACATTCTTTAAGCTGACATTACATTATTAACAATACTTCGTATCTATTTACTTATTGTAAACATTTTTATACTTTTTTAACCTTCTTTAATTTATTAATTGTTTTTATTTAACTTAAATTAAAAAGGTGTAAAATATATTTATTTTTTAATCTGTTTTTTGTATGGTTAATATACAGTTTATTATGAGGAGTGAAGGTATGAAATATACAAAACGATTATTTGTCAGTGGTTTTTCAATTTTAGCTCTATCAAGTTTTACAACCCCAGATATCCAAGCAAATAGTAACAATGCGAATCAGCAAGCTACACAACAAGTTAACCAATCATCACAAGCAACTCAAAACAAAGCATATCGTGCTATACATAATCCAACAGGTGAAAAATACACAACAATTGCACATCGTGGTGCGAGTGGCTATGCCCCTGAACATACTTTTGCAGCTTATGACAAAAGTCATAATGAAATGGGTGCATCATATATAGAATTAGATTTACAAATGACAAAAGACGGTCATTTAGTAGTTATGCATGATGAAACATTGGATCGTACTACTAACGGAACTGGTAGGGTCGATGAACATACTTTAAAAGAAATTAAAGAACTTGATGCTGGAAGTAAATTTAATGCCAATAATCCACAATATGCCGACCCTTCATATGAAGGCCAAAAAGTTCCAACACTAGACGAAGTGTTAGAACGATATGGCAGTAATGCTAATTATTATATTGAAACTAAATCACCAGATGTCTATCCGGGTATGGAAGAAAAATTATTAGCTTCATTAGATAAGCATCATTTACTGACACAAAATTCTTTATCAAACGGCCATGTATTAATTCAATCATTTTCACAAGCAAGTTTACAAAAAGTCCAAGCGCAAAATGCTAATATCCCTTTAATCCGCTTACTTGATAAAGGTGAATTACCTAACTTAACTCAAGCAGATTTAAATGCAATTAGAAGTTACGCCATAGGTGTAGGACCTGAATATACAGATTTAACTAAAGACAATGTGAAAAACTTAAAAAAAGCAGGACTACTCGTCCATCCATTTACAGTCAATACTAAAGCAGATATGGAAAGATTAAATAAATACGGTGTTAATGGCGTATTCACAAATTATCCTGATGTCTACGAACAAGTTATTGCTAATGATAAATAACGATACTTGCACTATAATAATATAAATTTATAACAATACTTGTGCCTTCATAAATGGCGAAGTCATCATTTTTTGAACAAGCGAAATAGTATACTATCAACTTACGATAGCAAAAAGAGGGTAGAACATATTTTGTTCTACCCTCTTAATTATTTATAAGTATAAGGCTTAAGCCCATCCACGATAACGTGCCGCTTCTGCTGTACGCTTAAGTCCGACAATGTACGCTGCTAAGCGCATATCAATTTTACGATTTTGTGATAACTCATAAATCGTATCAAATGCTGTAATTAATTTTTCACGTAATTTTTCATTAACTTCGTCTTCTGGCCAATAATAACCTTGGTTATTTTGTACCCATTCAAAGTATGAAACTGTTACGCCACCCGCACTCGCTAGTACGTCAGGTACAAGTAAAATACCGCGTTCAGTTAAAATCTTAGTACCTTCTGGTGTTGTAGGTCCGTTAGCTGCTTCAACAACTACATCAGCTTTAATATCATTTGCATTATCGCCTGTAATTTGATTAGCAATTGCTGCAGGAACTAAGATATCACAATCAATTTCAAATAACTCTTTATTAGAAATTGTATCTTCGAATAAATTTGTCACAGTACCAAAACTGTCTCTTCTATCTAATAAATAATCAATATCTAAACCTTCTGGATCATGTAATGCACCATAAGCATCGGAAATACCTACAATTTTAGCACCTAAGTCATATAAGAATTTAGCTAAGAAACTACCAGCATTACCAAATCCTTGTATAACAACTCGTGCACCTTTAACATCCATGCCTCTTCTTTTGGCTGCTTGTTCAATTGCAATAACAACACCTAAAGCTGTAGAACGATCGCGTCCTTGTGAACCACCAAGTACAATTGGTTTACCTGTAATAAAACCTGGTGAATTAAATTTATCAAGTGAGCTATACTCGTCCATCATCCAAGCCATAATTTGTGAGTTTGTAAACACATCTGGCGCTGGTATATCTTTTGTTGGACCAACGAATTGTGAAATTGCGCGTACATAACCACGTGATAATCTCTCTACTTCATGGATACTCATTTGACGTGGGTCACATATGATTCCACCTTTACCTCCACCATAAGGTAAATCAACAATGCCACATTTTAGTGTCATCCACATAGATAACGCTTTAACTTCTTCTTCATCCACATCAGGGTGGAATCTTACGCCACCTTTTGTTGGACCAACTGCGTCATTATGTTGTGCACGATAACCAGTAAATGTTTTAACAGTCCCATCATCCATTCGTACTGGAATTCGTACTTGTAGGAATCTAAGTGGTTCTTTGACTAAATCATACATACCATCATCAAATCCCAATTTGTTTAAAGCCTCTTTAATAATACCTTGCGTAGAAGTCACCAAATTATTATTCTCAGTCATGATTCATTTCGCCTCTTTTTCGTAACTAATGATTTCGCTTTCATTGCTAATTGTAACATAACTTTTGCCTTTTTAAAGGGATTAAAAAAAGTTATATATCAAATTTTTTTATTATTCAAAAACGTTTTTCACTTTGTCTAATGCTAGGTCTAATTCTTCTTTTGTGATGACTAATGGTGGTGCAAATCTAATTACAGTATCATGTGTTTCTTTACATAAAATGCCTTGCTCTTTTAATGCTTCACAATAAGGTCTGGCATTTTCATGTAATTCAATGCCAATAAATAAACCACGACCTCTAACTTCTTTAATCGCTGGGTGTTCAATCTTTTGTAATTCCGCTTTAAAGTATTCCCCTAGCTCTAATGAGCGACCTGGTAAATCTTCATCGACAATTACATCTAATGCTGCTAATGAAGCTGCACAAGCTAATGGGTTACCACCAAATGTTGAACCGTGTGAACCTGGTGTAAATACGCCTAAAACTTCTTCATCTGCTAGCACAACTGAAATTGGGAAAACGCCTCCGCCTAAAGCTTTTCCTAAAATATAAACGTCTGGCTTAACATTATCCCAGTCTGTTGCAAACATTTTACCTGAGCGTCCTAAACCTGCTTGAATTTCATCAGCTATAAATAATACATTATGTTCGTCACATAACTCTCTAATTTCTTTTAAGTATCCTTCTGGAGGTACATTTATTCCCGCTTCACCTTGGATAGGTTCAATTAAGATTGCTGCAGTATTATCATTGATTGCTGCTTTTACAGCTTCGATATCTCCAAAATCAACTTTACGGAAACCATCTAATAATGGGCCATATCCACGTTGATATTCTGCTTCTGATGATAAAGATACAGGTGCCATTGTACGGCCATGGAAATTACCATTAAAAGCAATGATTTCTGCTTGATCAGGCTCTATTTTTTTCACATCATATGCCCAACGTCTTGCAGCTTTTAATGCCGTTTCTACTGCTTCAGCTCCTGTATTCATTGGTAATGCTTTATCTTTACCTGCTAATTTACAAATTTTTTCATACCATGCTCCTAAGTTATCACTATGAAAAGCACGTGATACAAGCGTAACTTTATCTGCTTGATCTTTTAATGCTTGGATGACTTTAGGATGACGGTGACCTTGGTTAACTGCTGAATATGCAGCTAACATATCCATATATTTGTTACCTTCTGGGTCTGTTACCCATACCCCTTCAGCCTCAGAGATTACAATTGGTAGAGGAACATAATTGTGCGCTCCGTAATGATTTGTAAGCTCAATGATTTTTTCTGATTTTGTCATGATATCTCCCCTTTAAAAAATTTATGGCAATATTGCCTCGATAATTCATAACATTAGCATAACGTATTTACCGTGTTACTGAAACTATTTTCCTAAAAAATCCCTGAAATACTCTTTTTAGGATAAAACAGTGCACTACAAAATATGTATTGATCCGGTTATGACGCTAGTTAATCGTCTTTAAAAGGCAAAACAATCTAACTAAGTTTTATCTATCTTTGCTTTTCAAGATATATTTTTATGTTTTATATATGATTATTTACTATTTTAAAATGGGATATTGTCGACAAATAAAAAAGAACATTAACAATGCATGAATTTTATCGAATGACCTTCATATTGAAAGTCGCTTCCGATAATATAATCATACATCATTAATGTTCTATATAGTTATTGTAGTAATGCTATTTATTTACCATCTTTTCTTGGTAATGGGTAAAAGCCTTGGTTGAATTGTTCCCATAATTTTGGTGGTAAATGGTGTTTATCTTCTCTATTTGGATCAAAGTATGAAATGATTTCATCTTCTTTACCTTCTTCAATTTTACTAACAAATTGATAATCCAATAATATTCCTCTACCTAATGCCAATAGTTCGATTTGTTTAGTGTTAATTGCTTCTAATGCTTGTTCAGCAGTAAATATAGAACCTATACCAATTAATGGCATACGGCCATCAATCCATCGATGTAATAATTCTATACGTGTTTCTTCCGCATATTTGCCTTCTCTAGTTTTAGAGTGCACATCCATTAAAGATACATGTAAATAGTCTAATGGTTTTTCAACTAAAGTTTTAACTAATGATTCAGTGATTTCCATACTAATTCCTGGAGATTCTGCTTCTTCTGGAGAAAATCTATAACCAATAATAAATGAGTCATCGGCATATTGTTTTTTAACATTAACCACTTCATCAACGACTTCGCGAGCAAATTTGAATTTATCCGTGCCCCATTCATCTGTACGACGGTTATAATATGGAGAGACAAATTGATGAATTAAATAATGGTTCGCACCGTGAATTTCAACACCATCGAAGCCTGCTTCTATTACTCTACGTGTAGCTTCGCCGAATGCTTTTATCGTTTCTAAAATTTCGTCATGTGTAATTTCACGTGCATGGTGTTCTTCTGTCTCACCAAAACTTTTCATACTAATTGGACTTGGTGCAGCCACGTCTCCATTTGGTGTCCAGTTTGGTAATGATTGCGCTCCACCATGATGAATTTGTACTACGGCTTTAGCGCCATTCTTTTTCATCACGTTAGCTAATTTTTTTAAACCTTCTATATCAGTATCGTGTGCTACTGACGGTTGACCTGGAAATGCTTTACCTAAATCTGTAACATTACTCGCTGCAGATATTGACAAACCAACATCTTGTGAACGTTGTTCCATATAGTTTATTTCGTCTTCGGATACCGTCCCATCATCATGCGATGTTACGTGTGTTAATGGAGCTAACACAAATTTATTTTTTAATTGTACTTTATTAGGTAACTCTACTGTTTCAAATAAAGTTGCAAATTTTTCATTCATTACTTACTTCCTCCTAATTAATGATTTCAACACTATAACATTGTTATTATGCTTGCACTATTTTAATGCTTGTTCATTTTACCGTAAAAAATTCACTTCACATAATAATATGCTTGCGCATACATGTTTATATATAAAATAAAATCAAAAAACTAACATTTCATGCAGAAATGTTAGTAGTACAAGAGTATTACTCTTGCTTCATAGTGTCTTTGGACTGTTTAATCCAACCTGGCATACGTTCTTTAATTGTTTGAAACCCGTATTTTTCGGTTTCTTTAATTTCATCCAATACTGATTGCTTTTCTTTCTTACGTTCATAATTTTTAAAATAATCATTATCTTTTAATGACAAATTAAGCTTACCTTCTTTATCGATGGAAATAACTTTTGCCCGGACAACTTGTCCTTCGGATAAAAACTTTTTTAAATTATGGACGTAATCATCCATAATTTCAGAAATATGAATCAGACCTTCAGTATTATCTGGGGTTTCAACAAATGCGCCATAAGGCTGAATACCAGTCACACGTACTTTAAGATGTTGACCTACTTTGTAGTGATTATTCAACGTGAGAACCCCTTATTTCGTTTTACTTAACAATAATATAATAGCATAAATTACTAAACTAGACTAATATTACGATAGAAAAATTACTATAAATTGTTGATATAATAGTCATCAAAACAATTAAACCCTTATAATAAAAAGAGCCATGTTCAGATTTTGTTCTGAACATGGTTCTTTCACATTGTATTTTCTATTAATGCACAATACTATCATGTAATAAACTTCCGCATCTCACATAATAGAATGTAACAAGCTCATCCATTTATTTCGATCTTACTTTTATTTATCCTCTACATCAATTGAATCAATAGTGATGTCATGTAAAGGCTTATCTTGTGGACCTACTTTCGTACTTGCAATATCTTCTAGCACGCTTTGACCTTCAATAAGTTGGCCGAATACTGTATGTTTTTGGTCTAACCATGGTGTACCACCTTGTGTACGGTAAGCTTCAACTATTGGTTGTGGCCATCCACCATCTGCAAGTTGGTTAATCATTGATTCCGGTACTTCTTTCATTTGTACAATGAAAAATTGTGAGCCGTTTGTATTAGGTCCTGAATTGGCCATTGATAATGCACCATAAATATTAAATGCTTCTAATGAAAATTCGTCTGCAAATGGTGCGCCGTAAATACTTTCGCCACCCATACCTGTTGCAGTTGGGTCGCCACCTTGTACCATAAAATCATTAATTATACGGTGGAAAGAAATACCATTGTAATAACCATTTTTAGCATGTGTTACAAAATTTTCTACTGTTTTAGGTGCAACATCTGGTAATAACTTAAATGTCATATCTCCTTTATTTGTATGCATTACAAGTTTTATTTCATTATCTTTTACTTCTGTATCTAATTGAGGATAGTTCGTCATTTTCATTCTCCATTTCATGTTAAGATGATAATAGTATTTTAACATAAAAGAAAGGATGTATTAATCATGTTATATAGATTTGCTCATAAAACTGGTGTCTATGGTGTTTCTATCGTAGAAGAAGAGACGCAACGGATTTTAGTCAAAGTCGAACAAGTCATCAAACATCCAAAACAAGGTGATTTACATAACCCCACTGACGTAGAAGATGTATTTTTCCATGAGCGTAAAGCTTTGAGTCAATATGAAAAACGCTATACAACAAAGTCACAACTAAGACCATTCGATGTTGCAGAACTACCATATACAGAATCTTTACAACAAGCACTTAGCACTTTAGAAACTAAGTTACTCAAAGAAGATACGGTTCATGCACAAAAGTCACTGACAAATTTACAACGCTTAAAAGAAGATTATTCTGTGCAATATAAAAAAAATTTCATCTGAAAAATGACGCGTTTCTTCTTATTTAACAAGACAGTTAAAAACCACTAGCTATACACTTGCAGTGGTTTTTCAGAACTGGATGAATCATGTATAATGAAACCATATTTCATTTTAAAGGGGGACAACATAATGAGTTGGTTACACCTAATGGTATTATTACCGCTTATATTTGCGCTCATTATTCCTTGTATATATCGACTGTATAAACGGATTCATTTAGGTTGGTTTGTCTTACCACTGCCTATTGTCTTATTTATTTATTTCTTATCATATATTAAGACAACGATGTCAGGTAATACCGTTATGCAAGAAGTAAACTGGATGCCAAAATTTGGCATGAATTTTGACTTATACATAGATGGTTTAGGTTTATTATTTAGTTTACTCATAACTGGAATTGGCAGTTTAATTGTCTTATATTCAATCAGTTATTTAAGTCGAAAAGAACAACTAGGGAATTTTTATTGTTATTTATTATTATTCATGGGTGCAATGTTAGGCGTGGTGTTATCAGATAACATCATTGTTCTATATTTATTTTGGGAACTAACATCATTTTCAAGCTTTTTATTAATTTCATTTTGGCGTACTAATCAAAGATCCATTTATGGTGCCCAAAAATCTATGCTAGTTACTGTATTTGGTGGTCTCTCCTTATTAGGTGGGCTGATTTTACTTTCGATTTCAGCTAATACTACAAGTATTCGTACAATGATTGATCACGTTGGAGATATCCAAACTAGTACATTCTTTATCCTTTCAATGGTCTTGGTGTTAATTGGAGCTATGACTAAATCAGCACAATTTCCATTTTATATCTGGTTACCAGATGCCATGGAAGCACCTACACCCGTTAGTGCTTATCTACATTCGGCAACAATGGTTAAAGCTGGCTTATACTTAGTTGCCCGTATGACACCTATCTATGCTGTTTCTCAAGGTTGGGTGTGGACTGTTACCATTGTTGGGCTTATCACGTTAATTTGGGCTTCATTAAATGCAACAAAACAACAAGACCTTAAAGGTATACTCGCATTTTCTACTGTGTCCCAATTAGGTATGATTATGTCTATGCTAGGCATCGGTGCTGTAAGTTATCACTTTGCAGGTTCAGAAAGTCAACTTTATATTGCAGCATTTACCGCAGCTATTTTTCATTTAATTAATCATGCAACGTTTAAAGGCGCATTATTTATGATAACAGGTGCGATAGACCATGCTACTGGTACACGTGATGTCAAAAAGTTAGGTGGCTTAATGACAGTTATGCCTATTTCCTTTACTTTAACGATTATCACTTCATTAAGTATGGCAGGTATACCACCATTTAATGGCTTCCTTTCAAAAGAGTCATTTTTAGAAAGTATGATTGAAGTAACTCACGCAGATATATTGAGTTTAGATACTTTTGGTATTTTAATACCGATTGTTGCTATTATAGGTAGTATTTTCACTTTTGTTTATGCTGTGCGTTTTATCGGGCAAATTTTCTTAGGTTCATATCGACCTCAGGCATTACCTAAATCAGCGCATGAAGCTTCAAAACTTATGTTAATAGCACCAACAATCTTAGCACTATTAGTAATTGTCTTTGGCTTGTTCCCTGCCATATTAACGAGTACGTTAATTGATCCAGCCACAGCAGCCATTAGTCAAGCTAACAGTAAGCCATCATCATTCCATTTATTCCATGGCTTTACACCAGCATTTTTTGCAACACTGTTGATTTATGTTATAGGTATTTTACTCATTTTAACGTTTAATTACTGGGTACGTTTGTTGCGTATGCAACCACATAAACTGCAATTAAACTACTGGTATGACACAACAGGTAAATATTCATCTTACGTTTCAAGTAAGTTTACTGACTCATACGTAACGGGTTTTACTCGCAATAATTTAGTTATTATATTCGCATCATTCATTATTTTGGCCATTATCGCCATATCATTAACGCCATTTAACATAGAGTTTAACAATGTCAGCAATATTCGACCGTTTGAGTTAATTATTGTAGTGATCATCTTGTTGTCATCTATAATGATTGTCTGCGCTCGTTCACGACTATTTAGTATTATAATGGCCAGTGCTGTTGGCTACGCCGTTGCTGTATTCTTTATCTTCTTCGGTGCACCAGATTTAGCATTAACACAATTTGTCGTCGAAACTATATCAACAGCGTTATTTTTACTTTGTTTCTATCATTTGCCTAATTTAAATCGACATAATGAAACTCGTAACTTTAAGTGGAGTAATATGTTAATTGCAATAGGAACAGGATTAGTAGTTATAGTTATCGGTCTAATTGCTTATGGCAACCGTCACTTTGGATCTATTGCAGCATATTATAAAGAGCATGTGTATGATTTAGCCCATGGTACTAACATGGTTAATGTGATTTTGGTTGACTTCCGTGGTACCGATACCTTATTCGAATCTGCAGTACTTGGAATTGCAGGACTAGGTGTATATACTATGATTAAATTACGTTCAAATCGTAAAACAAATAACGAAGGAGGATCTGACTATGAATAGACAAAACAATAATCTGATTTTTCAGTACACTGCTATTCTAATCTTCTTCTTAATCGTTATGTTTGGGTTATCACTTTTCCTTGCAGGTCACTATACACCTGGTGGCGGTTTCGTTGGAGGTTTATTGATGTCAAGCGCGCTTGTAATTATCACTGTAGCATTTGACATCAAAACAATGCGCAAAATCTTTCCTTGGGACTTTAAAATATTAATTGGTATTGGGTTATTTTTCTGTGGTGCCACTCCTATAGCAAGTTGGTTCTACAATAAAAACTTCTTTACACATACACCTTTTGAAATTCCATTAGGTATTTTAAAACCAATGGAAATGCATACTGCAACATTTTTTGACTTAGGTGTCATGTTTGCAGTAGTCGGTACAGTAATGACTATTATTTTAACGATTGGAGAGAGCGACTAATGGAAATAGTTATGATAATTGTTTGTGGTTTTCTCACTACAATGAGCGTTTATTTAATCCTCTCTAAAAGTTTAATACGTATCATTATTGGGACTACTTTGCAAACACATACAGCAAACTTATTTATACTAACAATGGGTGGTTTAAAAGGTGGAGAAGTACCTATTTATGAAAAAGGTATTTCACAATACGTTGACCCTATCCCACAAGCATTAATCTTAACTGCTATTGTTATTTCATTTTCAGTAACATCATTCTTTTTAGTTCTTGCTTTTAGAAGTTATAAAGAACTAGGTACTGATAATGTAGAAAGTATGAGAGGAGTGCTTGATGATGATAGAAAGTAATTTATTAGTATCTACGTTAATCATTCCATTATTGACCGTTATCATTTTGATTTTTCTAGGTAAACGCCCTATTATTAAGCGTTATGTAGCATTAACAGGTACTATGATTACATTTATTTTTAGTATCATTAATCTATTTAATGTGGCGAAACATGGTCCTATTGTTTTAGAATTAGGTTCGTGGAAAGCGCCATATAGTATAGTTTTTGTTTTAGACTTATTTAGTGGCTTATTAATTACAACGAGTGTACTCATTACCCTACTGATAATTTTATATTCTTATCAAACAGTTGGTATAGAACGTGAAACCTATTATTACTATTTTGCTGTAATGTTTATGCTTATAGGTGTCAATGGTGCCTTTATGACAGGAGATATTTTCAACCTGTTTGTATTCTTTGAAGTATTTTTAATGGCTTCTTATATTTTACTTGTTATCGGTGGTACTGAAGTGCAATTAAGCGAAACAATTAAATATGTCCTAGTGAATGTGACTTCATCAGCGTTTTTTGTTATTGCAGTTGGTATGCTGTATTCCGTTGTCGGTACATTAAACTTAGCTGATATTAGTCAAAAGCTGAACCAACTATCACCACAAGAAAGTGGCGTAGTGACTATAGTATTTATTGTCTTTATTTTTGTTTTTGGAACAAAAGCTGGGATTTTCCCTATGTATGTATGGTTACCAGGCGCTTATTATGCACCACCAGTAGCGATTATCGCCTTTTTCGGAGCCTTATTAACAAAAGTTGGGATCTATTCATTAGCTAGAACTACTAGTCTATTCTTCCCTGACACATCAGACTTAACATATTATTTAATCATCTTTTTAGCGCTACTAACTATTATTTTTGGTTGTGTCGGAGCAGTGAGCTATTTCGACATCAAAAAAATTATTATCTACAATATTATGATAGCTGTTGGCGTTATTTTGATTGGTGTAGCCATGATGAACCAAGCAGGAATGATGGGTGCAATTTACTATACCTTACACGATATGTTAATCAAGGCCGCTTTATTCTTTTTAGTTGGCGTAATTTATCAAATTACTAAATCATATGATTTGCGCAATTTTAGTGGCTTAATTAAACACTATCCAGTACTAGGATGGACATTCTTTATAGCGGCCTTGAGTTTAGCGGGTATCCCCCCTTTCAGTGGTTTCTATGGTAAGTTTTACATTGTCCAAGCTACATTCGAAAAAGGGTTCTATCTCACTGGTATTGTCGTATTACTGTCTAGTTTAGTCGTACTATATTCGGTTATTCGCATATTTTTACAAGGCTTCTTTGGTGATGCGACTGGGTATACTCCAAAGCCTAAATTACAACACCGCGGCCCATTAATAGTAGCGATTATTGCAGTTGTAATTACAGTAATTTTCGGTTTATCAGCGGACTTTTTACAACCTATTATTAAAGATGCTGCCTCTACTTTCTATAACCCTAGTGGATATGTAGACAGTGTACTAGGAGGTAAATAAGATGGCGATTCAAATTTTAATTAACTTATTATTAAGTATCTTATGGGTTTTTGTCACAGGTAGTTACTCATTAAATAATTTTATTTTAGGTTACATTTTCGGTCTATTGTTGGTACTTACATTACGCGGGTTATTCCCTGGTAGATTTTATATGGTTACAGTGTACAAAGTACTTAAATTAATAGCTGTATTTTTAATCGAGCTCATAAAAGCTAATATCGATGTACTACGTATTGTATTACAACCTACAATTAAAAATGAGCCAGCATTTTTTACTTATGACACCGAATTAACAACAGATTGGCAACTCGTATTGTTATCGACATTAATCACTTTAACCCCAGGGACTGTAGTGTTAGGTATTAGTGATGATCGTACGAAAATATATATACATTGTATTGACTTCAGTACTAAAGAAGAAGAAATTGCGAGCATTAAATCGTCACTTGAAAAAGTTGTAAGAGAGGTTGGTGATACACAATGAACTACTCAATAATTATAATTATCGCATTAGTAATAGTATCATTATCTATGTTAGCAATGTTAGTTCGTGTCATCCTTGGTCCATCTCTTGCTGACCGTGTCGTAGCCTTAGATGCTATGGGAATTCAATTAATGGCAATTGTAGCATTATTTAGTATCTTTCTAGGTACAACATATATGATTGTAGCTATTTTATTAATAGGTATACTTGCCTTTCTAGGCACTGCAGTGTTTGCTAAATATATGGACAAAGGTAAGGTGATTGAACATGATAACAACGATCATCATTAGTATTTCTCTTATATTGGTTATCTTAGGTGCATTAATCAGTGCTTTTGCAGCTATTGGGTTGTTAAGATTAGACGATGTTTATTCTCGTGCCCATGCCGCTGGTAAAGCAACAACACTTGGTTCTATGTTACTATTATTTGGTGTATTCCTTTTCTTTATAGGTGAGAAAGGTATAATCAATATGCAAATCATTATAGGGATCATATTTGTATTTATTACGGGGCCTTTAGCCAGTCATTTAATTATGAAAGCAGCATATAATTTAAACACACCTTCTTCTAATAGAACACAACAAGACGATTTTAACGAAACATTACACGATAAAAAATTATAACAATAGTTAAGCGATAAGTAGTTACTTAATAACAAGAGCACAAAATTACAGTTCTTCGTTATTTTAGTAATTATACTTATCGCTTTTTATATTGCAATAACACATGCATTATGTTATTTTTAAATCGTAATCATTACTATTAGAAAGAAGGTAACTTTATGCATACTTGGACAATTATCGGTGGCGGTATTCAAGCATTAACAATTGCTTTAAAATTAATTCACGCTGGTCTTCCAACGTCCAAACTGACTCTCATTGATCCACACAGTAATTTATGCGCACAATTCGACGAACGCACTAAACGTATTAATATGCCCTTTCTTCGCTCACCTTGCGTGCATCATGTACATCCTGATCCATTTCATTTAAAACAATTCGCTAAAGCACATCAATATATGCAAGCAACACTAGGAAAATATCAACGTCCTCAAAGAGATATGTTTATCGATCATGTACATACACTTATACATCATTACCAGTTACATAATCGACATGTCATTGGTAGTGTAAACCATATTAAACAACACACACATACTAAACAGCAATGGGTACTCACTTTGGATAATAAGCGTACCATTACTACTGATAACTTAATTATCGCTATGGGTAGCCATCATGATTTAAACGTACCTGAGATTTTTCATCAACAGCATAATGTGCAACATATTTTCGACAATACAGCTCTACAATTTCACAAATGCAATCATGTAGTAGGAAGTGGTGTTTCTGCAGCACATTTAGTACATAAATTACTTTATAATTATCAAAAGCATGTGCACTTATGGCTTAATAAAACTATAGCAGTACATGATTTTGATGCAGATCCAGCATGGCTTGGCCCTAAAAACATGACTAAGTTAACAACTTTTACGGATTCTGCCGAAATACTTTCTTTTATTGAAGATGAGAGACACAAAGGCTCTGTGCCTCAAGAGTTATATCTACATCTCAAAAAATATCAACAGCAAGGTCGTTTGACAATTCACCAAACACCTATTACCACAATAAAAAACAAGCAAATACATACGAAGGATGAACGATATAATTATAATCATATTTTACTTGCTACAGGCTTCAAAAATTCGATATTACAGCAACCAATTATAAAATCGTTAATTTTAGAACATGCCGCACCTATGACCTCTTGTGGCTATCCACAATTGTCTGATACATTGGAATGGTTACCACAGCTATTTGTATCTGGCGGACTAGCTGATTTAAAATTAGGACCTTTCGCACGCAATATTGCAGGAGGTAGAGAAGCAGCAAAACGAATTGCTCAAGCTTACTTCGCTCAAAATTTTATATCACATTAAAAAAAGGGAATGCATAAAAGTAACTTTTGCATTCCCTAAATGATTTATTAATTTTTAGTTATTTATAAATGACTACGCTTTGTCATTAGCTATCAGCTAAAATGACGTACTTTAATATGTTTAAAATACTAGTCTATCAAGATCTATGTCGTGATTTGATTGCGATGGTACCTCGCATAATACTTATTAATTTGCCGCTATCATCAGTTATCTCAATATTCCATACTTGTGTCGTTTTGCCTTGATGAATAACTGTTGCGGAAGCATAGACAGTACCCTCTGTCGTTGAACTAATGTGATTTGCATTCATTTCTAATCCTAGTGGAATATATTGCTCAGTATCAATTAGGCTCGCTGCTCCCATTGAGCATGCGGTTTCTCCTAAAGCTAAACTAGCACCACCGTGTAGAAATCCAAAGGGTTGTTTCACCTTATCTGTTACAGGCATAGACATAACCAAAATGCCTTCTCCCTCTTTTTCAACTTTCATATCTAGCGCATCTAACATATTTGTCATAATTGCCACCCCTTTATTTATATCACTCTTATAATATCATAGCAGCGATAGTACCAAAAATAATCAACGGGATATTATAGAAAATAAAGTTCGGAATACACGTATCTCTTATATGATCATGTTGCCCATCAACATTTAATCCTGCCGTCGGACCAAGTGTTGAATCACTCGCTGGAGAACCTGAATCACCTAAGGCACTTGCCGTGCCAATTAAGGCAATTAAAGCCATTGTACTTAAACCAAACGATTCACCTAACGGCACAAATAATGTAGCTATAATAGGGATTGTGGCAAATGAAGAACCAATACCTAATGTGACTATTAATCCAATGATATACATGAGTAGTATGCTAATTAACTTGTTGTCACCAGTAATTCCACTAATACTATGTACTAATTGCTCAATATCACCGGTTTTATTCATGACACCAGCAAAACCATTAGCAGTCAAGATTACTACACCGATATATGCCATAATTTGAATACCTTCAACAAATTGCTTGTCCATATCTTTCCAATTTTGCATACCAGAAATAAAAAATACTAATACCCCTGCTAATGCACCAAAGATCATAGAGTCAGTCAGCATTTGAACTGTAAATGTCGCAATAATCGCAATGATTGTCACAACTAACACATATGGTTTTAACTCTACATTTGCTAGATCTTTATCTTGTTTATGATCAATATATTTTCTTGCTTTTCTATAATAAAATAAACCAGCAATTAACCCTACAATATAACCTAATGATGGGATAACCATAGCTTTCCAAATCATATTTATTTCTATCGGATGTCCAGCTTTGTTAAAGCCGTTCATTATAATTTGATGAAATATTTGACCAAAACCAAATGGAATTAAAATATATGGCCAACATAAACCAAAACCAATGATTAAAGCTATTTGTCTACGATCAAAGTTTAATTCATTAAATATACTAATTAAAGGAGGAATGACAATTGGGATAAATGCAATATGTACAGGAATAATATTTTGACTCATTACACTTAATACCAATAAAGCTACCACAATTATAACTTTAACTTTCAGACGGGACATTTTAGAGTTTTCAGCTCTAATGCCTTTGATAATTTTATTAACTAAATAATCAGTAATGCCACTATATGATATTAAAGCAGCAAAACCACCTAATAACGCATAGCTTAGTGCTACTTCTGCGCCATCTACTATATTTTTACCAAATACCGTGATAACATCTGTTACGCTCATTCCAGCGATTATGCCGCCTACTAATGCACTTACGAATAAACTGATAACTACATTTAATCGACATAAACACAAAATGATCATAAGTAAAACCGCTATTACAACTGCATTTATCACATCAAAAACTCCTTTATTACATTATCGAACTAAAGCGTTACGAGATTCATAATAGCAATCCCTAGCAATATTGTCAATCACTTTTTGCATTATAACTTATCAGATATGATATAGGGAGTGGGACAGAAATCTGATTTTGAAAAAATAATTTCGTCGTCCCACCACGGCAAGTATGACTAGCGTTGAAAAAAGCTTGGTTTAAAGCGCATTTTCAATGCAGTCAGCTACTGCCCATATGAAAAAGAGGCTGGGACGAATCAATATTGTCCCAACCTCTTGCATGCTAATTTATTGTTGTCGCAACCATTCAACGATTGTCGGTATCATGTAACCTGTTGGGCCTTTAGGTCCTAAATAAGAAGCCTTTGTCGTTGTAGCTGGACCTGCTATATCGAAATGCAAATGTGGTGTGTCGCCAGCAAAATGACTAATAAACGTAGCTGCAAATAACGCTTTACCATGACCATTTGTATGATTAACTAAATCAGCTACATCAGTTTGACGAATGAGTTGTTGTTCAGTACTAGTTATTGGTAATTCGAAGACAAATTCATCCATTTTACGTGCTGTAGTTAAAATTTCATTTATTGGTGCGTTAGTATTATTTTTAAAGACAGCTGCTTTATCTTCCCCTAATGCTGCTACTGCGGCTCCTGTTAGCGTAGCAAAATCTAAGATGACACTAGGTTGGAATTGGTTAGCATAAAATACTGCATCGCCTAATACTAATCGTCCTTCAGCATCAGTATTAAGTACTTCTACTGATTCTCCACTTAATGCTGTAAAAATATCATCGGGCTTCATTGCTGCTTCGTTGACCATATTTTCTGCTGCCGCAATGACACCAACAATATTTACTGGCAATTGCAATCTAGCAGCTGCTTCAATCATGCCAATAACATTTGCGGAGCCACACATATCAAACTTCATAGTCTGCATTCCGACTTTTGGTTTAATTGAATAGCCTCCAGAATCATACGTAATACCTTTGCCTACTAAAGCGATTGGTGCTACGTTTTGTGGCCCACCGTTATACGATATTGTAATTACTCGTGGTGAGTGTGCTGAACCTTTACCTACTGCGTGAATGAGTCCAAATCCTTCATCTTGTAACTGCTCACCATCTTTTATATCAACTTCAACCTGACTATCTTTAAAATGATCATCAATCAATTCCGCATAATAACCCGGAGTCAATATATTTGGTGGCATATTACTATATGTACGTGCTGTATTAATCGATTCACCTAATACTTTACCTTGTGTAATAGCATCTGCAATATTTTCTGCGTTACTATGTACAAAGATAGTAGGTGAATAAAGTGCACTTTTATTTGATTTATAGTTATCAAATTGATAAATTGCACGAACACTTTGTTGACCAAGTACTTCAGCAACATCTTTTCTACTTACTTTTTTAGATATAAAACTTTCAAATAACAATGATGCAGACAAAATATGCTCACTTTTTAGAAATTGAAAGAGTTTGCCAAAGACTTGTAATAACTGCGTATAGTCTAATTGTTTTAAATTGCCTAACCCGACTGATATTAATCGATAGTGTTCATCTTGTAATTGAAAATGAGTTTGGTATACCTTACCTAAACTGCTACCTATGAGATGATTCTGTTTCAAGAATCCGATATTTTCTCTAATATCGACGCCATTGACACTGAGTGTTTCAAATTGATTCAAATGTTCCGGCACTCCAACTATTAAAGTCTGCTGAACAGATTGATTTGTTGAATTTACACTAATATTCATATTATCACCTTTTTCTTATAAAAAAGACCCATCTTATATTAAGACAGGTCTTGGATTAATGCAGTGTTACATAATATTATGTAGCTGCGTGTTACACGAATTTATTAAAATTTACCTTTTTTGAATGCTAAGCCAATTCCGCCTAATTTAAATACAGCACGTGTATCAATAACTTTCTTCATGAAAGCAGCTTTTTTGCCTTGGATGTCTTTACCGTATACAACACCAACACCATCGTTAGCACCTAATGAACAAACAGTACCTCTATCTACATATTCAAATTCAGAAGTTGGTTGACCTTCTAAAATATTTTGTATACTTTTAGCTGTATGTTCACCTTGTTGCATAGCGATTTGAGCAGTTGTTGGTAATGGACGTTCTTCACCAGCAGGAATGAACGCAGAACAGTCACCAATGACAAAAATATTGTCATAACCAGAAATAGTTAAATCTTGATTAGTAACAATACGGCCACGTTTAACGCCTTCAAATGATTCTTCCATTAATTTGCTACCACGTACACCAGCAGCCCATACAGAAGTGTTTGCTTCTAATTGTTGCTCTTCATCGTTAACTTTAACTACGAAGCCTTTTTCATTTGCTGCAACGATTGGCGTACCAATTTTAAATTCTACACCTTTAGCTTCTAAATAGCTTACAGCGTGGTTTACTAATTCATCTGAGAACATAGGTAACATTTTTGGAGCAGCTTCAACACAAGTTAATTTAACTTTGCTTTGATCTACACCATATTTGTTACATAATTCTGGAATACGGTCAGCTAATTCACCTAAGAATTCTACACCAGTGAAACCAGCGCCACCAACTAAAATAGCTAAATCTTTATCATCTTTTTGTTTAGATGCTGCATAATTAGCAAATTTATCTTCAATATGACGAGATAATTTACGTGCAGTTAATACATTTTCGATTTGGAACGCATAGTCTTTCATACCTTCGATACCAAATGTTTCACTTTCGAAACCTAGTGCAACAACTAACACATCAAAGTCAAAAATTCCTGCATCAGTTTCTACTTTTCTAGCATTACGATCGATTTTAGTAACTTCAGCTTTTACGAAGTTTACTTTATTTTGATTAACTACACTTTCAACAGGATATAATAAATCTTCATAGCTGATTGTACCTGCAGATGCTTCATGTAACCATGTCGCTTCATAGTGATAGTCATTTTTGTTAATTAAAGTGATTTCAGCTTGATCTGCCGAAATTTGTTTTTGCAATTTCGTAATAGTTTGTAAACCAGCATAGCCAGCACCTAAAACTAATACCTTTTTACGATCTTGTGCCATTTTATTCACCTAAGCTTTCATAATAATTTTATTGCATACGTCTTTCTTAATACCCTGGAAGAGTTACGAAAATTCATAAAAAAGACATTTTTCATCCAATGATAATTTTATAGTTTTTAAGTTATATTTTCAAGCACTTACCAATATATTGTTTATTATTTCACATTAAATATAACAAATTGGCATTTAGCACTACTAAACACCAATTTATTCATGTATTAATTTAGCAATTTTCTGGTGAGCCAGCTACTTTAGCTGTTCTAAATGAGCTACCACAACCACATGATGCAATCGCATTTGGATTGTCAATTTGGAAGCCACCACCCATTAGTGACTGTTTAAAATCAACAGTTGTACCATCTAATAATGGTAAATCATCTTTGTCTACAAGTACTTTCAAGCCATAAAACTCGAATGTTTGATCATTGTCAGCTGGTTGTGATTCTGCAGACATACCATAAGTTAAACCTGTGCACCCGCCACCATTAACTTTTAATTTTAAATAGCCATCTGACATGTCATTTTGGTTCAACATGTCTTTAACTTCATATGCCGCTGCTTCAGTTACATTAATTGTTGTCATACTAATTACCTCCTAAAAAATCCATGTTTCTTCTATATGTGCATAAATATTTTGTAATAAATCGTCAGGTGACTCACCTTCCACGATATCACCATTCACAAGTGCATACAAGCCACTAGAACACAGCCCACAATTTTGCAAGCAACCATATTCGAGCACGTCAACTTCTGGATCATTTTCTAGTTGATTATATACATAGTCTCCACCTTTCGCCATGTTTGAAATGCAGAACTCTACTATTGGATTCATAATACACCCTCTTCAAATTTATCGATTATGATATTATAACAACTTTTAAAAATAATGACTAACTACGTGCTTCATTGCTGAACTCGTATATGCTATTCGTATAGTTAATTATAACTTATTTTAGAACTATTATACATCATCCAAACTGACTAATTTATTTAGCCTTACATTTACATAATATTTATAGCATAAATTAAAGTAACCGCCACAATGAAATTCACATAACCATCACAGTTATTTGTAGAAAAAACTAAAAAAGCATATAATGGGTATAAGAAAGCTAATTTTTAGGAAATTGATATGTCACTGTTAGTTGTATTACTTTCAATGTTTATTTTCCTTATTTTATTCAGATTAGAAAAGCCTATGTTTTACGGGAACACGTGCTTTAATTTAATCTAAAAATATAATTATTACTAGAGGGGTATCAAAATGAAGAATTTAGTCCTATTAGGTGGCGGCTATGGTAATATGCGTATCATGTCGCATATTTTACCAAGTGCTTTACCTGAAAATTATTCACTGACACTTGTAGATAGAATGCCATATCACAGTTTAAAACCAGAATTTTATGAGTTGGCAGCTGGAACTAAATCAGACAAAGACGTTCGTATGAATTTTCCAGACTCTGAACGCATTAACGTGGTATATGGAGAAATTAATGATATTAATTTAGATGATCAAATTGTATCTGTGGGCAATACTAAAGTTGATTATGATGAATTAGTTATTGGTTTAGGTTGTGAAGATAAATATCACAATGTTCCAGGTGCTGAAGAATACACGCACAGTATACAAACACTTTCAAAATCACGCGAAACGTTCCATCATATAAGTGAATTACCCAATGGTGCTAGAGTTGGAATTGTCGGCGCTGGATTAAGCGGTATCGAATTAGCAAGTGAATTACGTGAAAGCCGAGAAGATTTAGATATTTACCTTTATGATCGTGGTGAACGTATTTTAAGTCGTTTCCCTGAAAAATTAAGTAATTATATCGAAAATTGGTTTGAAAAGAACTCAGTTCATGTTATTCCTAACTCAGACATTAATCGTGTTGAACCTGGTCGTATATACAACAATGATGTTCCAGAAGATTTAGATTTAATTGTATGGACAGCTGGTATCCAACCAGTGGAAATAGTACGTAACTTACCTATCGATATTAGTAAAAGTGGACGTGTTATTTTAAACCAGTATCACCAAGTACCTACATATAAAAATGTATATGTAGTTGGAGATTGTGCTGACTTACCATTTGCACCAAGTGCACAATTAGCAGAATATCAAGGTGACCAAATAGCTGATGTCATGAAATTAATTTGGCAAAATAAAGCATTACCTGAAAAAATGCCTGAAATAAAAATCCAAGGTTTCTTAGGTTCATTAGGAGACAAAAAAGGATTTGCTTACATTATGGATAGAACGGTTACAGGTCGTCTTGCTTCTATTCTTAAATCAGGTGTACTTTGGATGTACAAATATCATAACGGATAAAAATATATTAGCATTACAATACACAGTTAATGAGCCTAGAATATAAATATTCTAGGCTCATTTTTATATAACATGTTATTGTAATTGTCTGTCCATAAAACGTGTTATATCTTTTAGTTGAATGTAACCATCTGCCACATATTCGTCATTCATAGTAATTAAAGGATAAAATAATTCATCTTCTTGTATTTGCTCAATAAAATGTTGGTCATGATCCGATAGATTTTCAGTATCTTTTTGAAAATCTATATAGGTAAATTCAAATTTTACATCTGGATATTTTCTTTGTAATAATGGTTTTAGCCATTCAAATGTATTTTGTGACGTCGGTGCATTTACACAGCTTGCACATATTACGTCTGCACCATATACTACAACACTTATTTTTGTCATAAATCAAATCCCCCTTATTTCGAATCATAGATTTTTCTCTACATATCTATTATAATAAATAAATACGGATATGTAGAATTTATTTACTTGAAAGGAGGCATATTTATGCCAACTGAAAACGCAACGATGTTTGATCAAGTAGCTGAAGTTATCGAGCGACTACGCCCGTTCTTACTACGTGATGGTGGTGATTGTTCACTAATCGATGTAGAAGATGGAATAGTTAAATTGCAATTACACGGTGCTTGCGGAACATGCCCAAGTTCTACTATTACATTAAAAGCAGGTATTGAACGTGCATTGCATGAAGAAGTGCCAGGTGTTATCGAAGTAGAACAAGTATTCTAACGAATTACTTCAAATAAAATTTTAGAGACCTTCTATGTAAGAAAGTCTCAGACTGTCGACAAAGTTCTCCGACTTTGTTGGCAGTTTTTTTGTGCACGCTTTCCTCGGGCACTGCCTCAGCCTGTAGTCTTCGGCTAGTGCTTTTCCCGCAGGAGTCAGCCCAAATCACTGCCAATATTATTTATTCAAAGCCTATTTGCTATCACAGAAATAGAAGTTAATGTGGGTTACCATGTAGACATGAGTTATATTTTTTAGAAAAAGCACCTCATTTTGGAACTTTTCAGTTACAAAAGATACACGTTGTGGTCACAGTACAGATTTCTGTCACACTCCGTAGTCTGTCGACGAAGTCCCCGATTTTGTTGGCAGTTTTTTTGTGCACGCTTTCCTCGGGCACTGCCTAAGCATATAGTCTTCGTCTAGTACACTTCTCGCAGGAACCTCTTTTATTGATTCTGATGCAACACAATTTGTTCGTTTACGTAAACCCAGCCCTTCCATCCAATATGTACAGCATCACTAATAACGTATGGTTCATAGTCTTTAGATGTCATATCATAAAGCTTACCATCTTTAGCAGTAATGGTATCTTTAATTTTTTGATAAATCATTTGACGTTGCTTAGATTTTATTCCAATATGATCATACCATTTGCCATTTGTCGGTATTACTATATATTGAACATCTGCTCCTGCAGCTTTCAACGTATCAACGAGTAATGCTAAATCTTCAAATTCCGGTGAATGTACTTTAAATTCATGATTGCGTTTAAATTTACGTTGTTTCGCTTGAATTAACTGCCAATATTTATCCTGTATATTATATTGATTCGACATACTATGTTGTTGTCCGTAAAGTTCGGCTTCTGCTTTTAAAGATGTCCACGATCGATGTGACGTGTCCTCTCCAACATGCTTAAACGCTTGCTTATTAAGTGGAAATGCAGCTTTAATTGCTTCAATTTTTAATAATTGATTTTCTTTGAACGATGAGACATAAGCATGTGAAGACTGTTGTTTATTTCGACTCATATCATGTAAGAAAGGCTTGTTTTTAACGTCTTTAAATTGTAATAAGCGCTGAGCATAACGTTCTTTTAAGTGCTTGCTCATTTGCTGTTGTTTAAATAACTGAGCAATTTGAGTTTCTGATATACGTGCATTAAAATTTTCTCGTGTTAAACCGCGTTGCGTGAACCATTGCGGTGAGATGATAAATGTTAATTTTTTGCCGTTAAGTTGATCAAAGTTTGCTGCAAGTGTCACAGCATTAATCAAGTCGGTAGAACCTCCTGTTCCTACTAAAAAAGGTGGTTTCTTAACTCTATGTGTTAACATAACAGCTGGGTGAAAAGGATCTTGTTTGCCTAATTCACTAGAACCATAAATAGGATAGTAGTTATTAGTTTCATATAATTTATTTTGTAGTAAAGTACCTTTTAACACTTGTTCGCTAAGCAAGTTGCGTTGTTCAGATAATGTTTGATTAGAAATTAATCCTTTAAACCAATTTGTGGGCAAAGCTACAAAAATTCCAAATAAAACTAAACTAATGATAAATGGATAGAATTGTTTCATTTTATTGTTTCGCAGATAATAACGCAATAATTTTATTTGGAGTCGCCCACGCTTCACGATCAAAATCTGTTATCGATACGTCGATACCTAACTGATTTTCAATGGCTAATAATAATTCTATCGTTTTAAAAGAATCGATAATACCTTCCTCAAATATTGCGATGTCTAAATTATCTTTTACAATAGAATCACCTGCAATGTCTGCTAAAATATTTAAAATTTGGTTTTTAATGTCCATACTAATTTCCTCCTAAATTAACTGTCCTGAAAATATGAGAAAGCCAAAAGTCACACAATGAAAAGTAATAACTGTACTAATACAAGCAGTAAATTTATTTTGCCACTGCCAGCCGAAGTATTTACTTAAGCGTTCAACATAACTAAAGCCAATAAACAAAGCTGCGTGATACAAACCGTATACTATGTAATGTAGCTCTAAACCATGCCATAAACCCATTAAAAAGAAATTAATTATAAATGCAATGTTCGACATAGCAAATTGACTTTTTAATAATTTTTTCTTCGACATAAAAAATAAACATCTCATATATATACAGTCTCTGAACCAAAAAGATAAAGTCATATGCCAACGTTGCCAAAACGCTTTAATATTTTGCGCTTTGAATGGTTGGTTAAAATTCGGTGGCGTTTGGATGCCATATAAATAACTAAAAGCTAAAGCAAATAAACTATATCCTGCAAAATCAAAAAACAAATAAAAGCTATAAGCATACATATATAACCACGTATCGACAACATTATGTGGTGTTTCAAGCAATGGTTGTATGACATAATTTTGAATCAAATAAGCAATAATGTATTTATATAAAAATCCAAGCATCACAAAATGGAGCGCTTTCGCAAATAATGTACTGTATAAAGTACCGTCGGGCACTACTTTGTCATCTTTGATAAAACGCTTATAGCGATCTATTGGACCTGATGAAATAGTTGGAAAAAATGAAATGAATTGAATTACTTTCCAAACATCAACTTCTTTAATTGAACCATCTCTAATTTCCATTAGTAATTGCACACTTTTAAAGGTCACATAGGAAATACCTAAAAATGCAATTAAGTTCACCACTTTGTATTCATGGAAGACAATTTGATAGTCACCTAACCATGAGCTTTGTAATAATTTCACACATAGCAAGGGCAAGATTGCTAAAAATATTACACTGCTAAATAAACTCGTATAATTATGTCGACGTCTAATATTGAGATAAAATATAATGATACTCACTTGCCAAACAATATAACCGAAAAAGCTAAATAGTTGAAAACTCAAATACGGATTGTTGTAAATATTATATTTTTGCGATGCAAAAATAAGTACTACCATTAGTAAGCTACTTAAAAAATTATATGTATAACTACGCTTACCCATAAAACCTAAACAAACAACTGGTAGCAATACGACTATCGCTATCGCAAAAAAAGTGAACGTTCCATAAGGTATCATCGTAATATAACCTCATTTATAGCTTTTCTATCTACTTTGCCATTGCCATTTATCGGTAACTTTTCTAATATTTCATATTTAGTGGGTAGCATATAAGTAGGTAAATTTTCAGCTAATAGTGGTGTAATTTCGCTTTTCAATACTTTTACTTCTTCTGGGGATACTGCTTTAGTCAATGTGATTGCAGCGATAAGTTGAACTACCTTTCCTTGTTTAACTTTAGGTACTACTATCGCTTCTTGAATAAAGTGAATTTGTCGTAACCGAAACTCTATATCTTCTAGTTCTATACGATAGCCATTGTATTTGATTTGATTATCCATACGCCCTTTTATAAACCACATATCATCTAAATAGTACGCTGAGTCTCCCGTATAATATGCTTGTTTACCTTGATACTCTTTAAATACTTGTGCTGTCTTAATAGCATCATTTAAATATCCTTGACTCAAACATCTCCCCATAATAATTAATTCTGCATGGTCATTAACAGCTAACGTTACACCTGCTCTAGGTTTGCCTACTGGAAGCGGATTGTAGTGTTGTATAATGGACTGAGTTATTTGTATTCCAGTAACTGCAACCGTTGCTTCTGTCGGGCCATATGTGTTATAAACCACTGCTTTATTGAAGTGATGTAACAATTTTTCAGCAAGTTTATGGGATAGTACTTCCCCACAAAAAATAAATTGCCCTAAACTTTCATATTTTTCTTGAGTAAATACAGGTAATAATAAAGCTAACTCCATAAATGATGGTGTAGAAACCCAAATATTAATGTTATTGCTTCTTAATAAATCATCGAGCAACTGAGGCTTAGCCACCATATGTTTATCAACTAGATGTAGCGTACCAGCAGTTGTTAAACAAGGATAAATAGCCATTACAGATAAATCGAATGAGAACGGCGCTTGGTTTAACCAATGCTGATATAATCCCAATTGATTAATATCACTTATCCATTTAACAAATTCATTCAAGCTGCCATATGAAATTTGAACACCCTTAGGTTCTCCGGTAGTACCCGAAGTAAAAATAGTATAAGCTATATCAACTTCTTGTATATTATTAAATTCCCTTGTCGTTACTGACATCTGCTGTAAATCATCAATCGTTATTATTTCTCCATTAGTCAACTCTATTTCATCACTCGTTGTATTTAGTACAAAATTAGGTTCTACCTTATTGATTATGTGTTGCAAACGTGCAGTTGGCATAGAAATATCTAATGGTATATAACCACAACCTGCTTTTAAGCTGGCTAACATCCCTACAATCATGTAGGGAGACATATGACCATATAGTATTAACGGAGTACGCGATGACATTATATAACAGGCTAATGCATTAGCGTATGTATCCAATTGTTTATAAGTTAATGAATGATCGTTGTAACGAATAGCAATCTTATTAGGGTAAATGACGCTATACCGGTTTATTGTCTGTAAAATATCTTTCATGATGTTCTCCTCATTAAAATTCATTATAAATAAAATCGTTATGTGTATCTCCAGCACCATATAGTAAATACAAAGCAATGAAAATAATTAAATACAACAATACCAATCCAATAGTTTTAACCACTATAAATCTATGATTATTCTTATTCATTATTCACCTCTTGAAAATACAACGATTCAGATTTTTTGTATTTATACACTTTTAAATTTACTACAACTTATTATACATAACATCAAACAACTTTACAATATATTAATATTTTTATGTATGAACTAAATTTTACTATAACTATTTTCTTATATGTTTTTTCATTATGATTTTGATAGCAATCAATTCAATAAAAAAAGTAGTAACTGACGGTGGTTGTCAGTTACTACTTTTTTATTATTTGCGTGATACTCAATCACGATTACTGTGTAAATTACCCAAGTTAATTATTACTCATAAGTTTGATGCACTAATGCTAAGCTTTAACAGCTGTTTTTGCAGTATTACCATTTAGTACTAATTTAATATTATCTACACATAATTGAATCATTTTGTTACGAGTGACTACCGACGCACTACCGATATGTGGTACAACAACAGCATTTTTCATTCCTAATAAAGGATGATCCATTTGTATTGGTTCTTCTCTTAATACATCTAAGCCACATGCTAAAATTTGATTGTTTTCCAGAGCTGAAACAAGTGCAGACTCATCTACTACAGCACCTCTACCGATATTAATGAAAATGGCATCATTTTTCATTTTGGCAAAAGCTTCACTGTCAAATTTGTTTTCTGTTTCGGCAGTTAATGGAGCAGTACAAATTATAAAATCACTATGTTTTAGCAATGTGTCAAAGGAAACGTACAATGCTCCTAGTGCTTCTTCTGCCTCTTCGTTACGACTTCTATTATGATACATAATGTTCGCTTCAAAACCTTTTAAACGTTTAGCAAATGCTTTACCAATATCACCCATACCAAAAATACCTACTTTAGAACGGTATAAATCTTTGCCTGCCAACAAATAAGGACTCCAACTTTGCCATTGACCATCTTGTACATAACGTTCTGCTTCGACTATACGACGCGCGACACTCAACATCAATGATAAGCCTAATTCTGCAGTCGTTTCTGTTAATACATCTGGCGTATTTGTTACGACAATTTTATGATCATTTGCAAGTTGTACATCGATGTTATCATAGCCAACTGCCATATTAGCAATTACTTTTAAGTGTGGTGCTGCATTAATGGCTTCTTCATCAATCGTTTCCGTTAGTGTGATAAAACATGCAGTCGCATCTTTAATAGCGTTCAAAAATTGTTCTCGTGGCATTGGGGTAAAAGCTTCATTCCACACTTCTACTTGAGCTATTGTTTCTAATTGTTTAATGAATTCATCAGGTACTTGTCTAGTCACTACTACTTTATCCATTTAATCAACCTCACCTTTTAATGATTTAATTACAGCGTTTAAATCTTCGTAAGAGTATGTTGGTGGAATGTCTTTAGCTTCGACATCTGCAAGTGTTGACACCCCAGTTTGCACATGAATTGTATCAATGGAAACATTAATTCCTGAAAGTATGTCAGTATCATACAAATCGCCTATCATCGCTACTTCAGATTTAGGTAAGTTAAGAATATCTAATGCTTTATTCATAATTACTGGTTCTGGCTTTCCAATAAAAGTAGGCTGTACGCCTGTTGATACACTAACTACACTTGTAATAGCCCCATTCCCAGGCATAAATCCTCGTTCTTTAGGTATCGAAACATCTTTATTTGTAGAAATAAACTTCGCTCCATTTCGTACGCCTAACGTAGCGACCGCAAGCTTTTCATATGTAACCGCTTCGTCTAAACCTACAACAACATAATCAACGAATTCATCATTTTTTATTGTTAGGCCTTTATCTACGAGCGCTGTTTGTAACCCTGTACCTCCAAGCATGTACACAGATGCACCTGGATGTTCTTCTGCAATATAATCTGCTGTAGCTAAAGCAGATGTTACGACTTCATTGCCTGTTGCTGATATACCCATAGTTTGTAATTTTTCAGCTACTGTTTCTGGTTGCTTTGAAGAATTATTTGTTACAAATAAATAAGGGATATCTTGTGCTTTTAAATATTCAATAAATTGAGATGCCCCATCAATAGGTTCGTCACCCTTATACATTGTTCCATCCAAATCGAGTAAGTACGCTTTATATTGCTTCATTTTATGTTAGTCTCCTTTTTTACCAAACGCAGTAATCGGTACATTTTCACTTTCTACAAATTGTATTACCTCTTGAATAAACTGGCGATAAAAAGGTAGCGCGTTATCAAACAAGGTCATCAAATTTGCTGTGTCTAATTCGTCATAATAATGTACAAATTGCTTTCTAACATCTACCGTTTGGTTAATATTTTGTTGTGTTTCCTTTGAGATAACTTGCTCTAATGCTAAAATATCTATTACGTCTTTATAATTTCCAGGATCTCGTAATATAAATCCGTCAATAATCATATTTCCAATATCAACCGATGATTCAATAAGCATCTGTGCTATACGTTCAAAGGCAAAATGGTTATGTTTGTTTTCTTCATATTGTTCTGTTAATTGTTGAATATATTTTAATTTGGCATTTAATTGGTCTTTGTTTACAAAGTACATTTCCGTCACCCCTTAATATATTCATCATATCACAATTTTGCAGTTAAATTCATTTGTAGTTATACTGAAAACTAAGGATTTATAACAAAATAGTTCTAACAACATTAGTATTAAAATAAATTGCTATTCTAACTATCAAAAGAAAGAAGGTTACATAATGATAGACATGTTTTTATACGACGATGATGAAGCTGCTCAAGTACAATTCGTTGGTTTTGTCGGCGAAGAGAGCCGCTATGATTTGATGCTAGTTCAAACGAATCGTCATTTCGGTAAAACGATTGTGCTTAACATGCAGACAAATAAGTTCGGTATTATCGGTACAGATGATTTAGCTGAAGAAGGTTATACCGCTTATATTTTAGGTGTCAATGAAGCAGAAGGTGAAGAACTTAATGCGTTTTTAGCTGAAAAAATCCAATAAAAATATAGGGGTGGAAGGAATTTCAAATTAGTAACATTCGAATTCCAAATCCACCCCTATATAGTTGCTTCATTTATGAAGTTTATTGTACACATAGACATCTATTCATTTGTTGGAACTAATAGTATCACAATGCATATAATGAGTTGTAAGCTAGCTTAGCTTTCACTATGTTGAATCGATGGTTGAATTTTAACATCTTTCAATTTATCTTCTTCTAAGACGACCTGTTTTTCTTGCTTCAATTTGTTTTGATTTTCAGTAGTAACATTTTTCAAAATGAAGTAAGGACAGCCAAAGTTACAGTATTCTAATAAATAATCTTGAATTGTTGAAAATCGTTTACTCAATTCTGCTTTTTTATTTGAATCGCTATAAAAACCTTTTAAGCGTAATTGTTCGTATCCTATATCACCAACAATGTAATCATACTTATCTAAAATATCTGAATAACGATTAGCAAATACTTCCTCATCGAAATGTTCCCTGTAATCTTCTATTATTTCAAAAAACTGCCCATTCACTTTTATCATGTCATTCACCCGAACTATTACTATATTTATAAAGCTATCTTGTTGGCTAATATAACGTGAATAAAGACTTAGCCCTCATACAACTCATTTGAAAACGTCTGCATTGGAGAACTAAGTCTATAAAGTTACTACATTATATTATTATTGTTCTGCTTTTAATTGCTCTTCACCAAGACGATGTTTTTCTTTAGCTGCTTCGTTAACTTGTTCATCTGCATGATATGAACTACGCACAAGTGGTCCTGCTTGGCAATGTTTAAATCCTTTGTCCATAGCAACTTTTCTTAATTTACCAAACTCTAATGGAGTATAGTATTTTTCAACTTTTAAATGCTTACGTGAAGGTTGTAAATATTGTCCAATTGTTAAGATATCAACATCATTGGCACGTAAATCATCCATAGTTTCGTAAATTTCGTCATATGTTTCGCCTAAACCAACCATAAAGCTTGATTTAGTTGGAATTTCCGGCTGCAATTCTTTAGATCGACGTAAAAATTCTAATGTACGATCATAAGTAGCACGCGCTCTTACTCTTGGTGTTAAACGGCGTACTGTTTCAATATTGTGGTTTAAAATATCCGGTTTTGATGCCATTAAAGTTTCTAATGCTTCAAAATCTCCGCCCATATCTGAAGGTAAGATTTCAATTGTTGTAAATGGGTTACGTTCACGTACTTTACGTACTGTTTCTGCATAAACATTTGAACCAGCATCTCTTAAGTCATCTCTAGCTACTGCTGTAATTACTACATGTTTTAAGTTCATTAATTCTACAGATTCTGCTACACGTTCTGGTTCATCTAAGTCTAACTCGTTAGGCAATCCAGTTTTAACAGCACAGAATCTACAAGCCCGTGTACATACAGCACCTAGTATCATAAATGTAGCAGTACGACGTTCACCCCAACATTCATGAATATTCGGACATTTTGCCTCTTCACAGACCGTATGTAAATTCTTCTCACGCATCATCTTCTTGAGCCCTGTGTAATTTTCATTAGTATTAAGCTTTATTTTCAACCAATCTGGTTTTCGTAGTATTTCTTCATTTTTAGTAGCCATAACCACGCACGACCTCCTGTATTAATATCTTCCATCATTATAACTAACTTCACACTAAATTAAAACGTAATTGGGTTAGAAATTAATATTCTAACAATTTTTCTTTAAAAATATCTCTTAAAAATTCAGGCATTAAGTACTCAGTTGCTTGGTCTTTCAGTGTTGGAAAATACCGGCCAAATGTGTACATATCCACTGTACCTAATGTATAAATTTTGTCATCATCTATTTCTTCACCATTGATAAAATAACGAGATTCAGATTCTATAAATCCAAGGTTATATAATATATATCCCCCAAATATATCCCCCCTAAAGCCTAAACCTTGTGCATATTCATTAATATATTCTTGCTTTTGACTTTTTATTATAACATATTTTAGTTCTTGTCCTGTGATTTTGATTCTAACCGTATTTATAGGATGGGGTAACATTTGATGCACATCGTATTCTGTGACTTCTTTACCTTCTATCGCACGTACTATTAGACCTGCATTAATAATAGTGCAATCTGCATGTGTAAATTCATATATACTTTCAGCTAATAAATAAGATGTTTTTGAAATCACATTTGTTTTCCTTGGTAAGTTCATTTCATGATTAATAACCGGTGTACTTAATAATCGCTTACCTTCAAGTTCAAAGTCTGTTGCAACTTGGGGTAAGTCAGCATTAGCATAAAGCTCAGCCTTTTTAGATACTACACTATGATTTTGAATTTCCATCGTTACTTCACCTAAGTAGTAACCATATTTACCAGCCGCCGCCATTAATACGCCATTGTTCACTTCACCATGTTTGAAAAAATGATGTGTATGACTACCTAAAATAATATCAATTTCAGGTAATTCTTGGCACAATTTCTCATCAAAAAATACACCAACATGACTCATTATAATTAAGACATCATATTGACCTTCATGTGCTTTGACTTCATCTTTAATTGCTTCAAGCGGATCAGTAACAACCCAATCTAATGCACGATAAAAAGGTGTAAATGGTGCTGTTGCTGCTACAAATAATATTCTAGTACCTTCGATAACTTTAATAACTGAAGATGTTAGATGGTTAGGCAAATTACCAGCTTCATCAAATACATTGGCACACGTAATATCAAAATGTGCTTTATCATATAGTTGGTTTAATGCTGCATGTGAAATAGTCATACCTTCATTATTACCAATCGTTGCTATATCACAACGTGCACTGTTTAGTAGCTCTACATTATGTTTTCCCATTGTGGCTTGTGTAATTGGTGTTGATAAATCTACATGATCACCAATATCAAGATAAAGAGAGGGATGATTTAATTTGGGTCTTTCTTCTGCTAAATATGCTGAAATATTTGCATATTCTTGCAGATGACTATGTATATCATTAGTATGATAAATGGTTAGTTTCATCACAATTTCTCCTCTAAAATTAATGAATTGACGCTTATAACTTTAAAATAACTTCAATTGTTGTGGCGCTAAGCCATCATAATCAATTCCAAGTAGACGTTGGTACATTTTCGCATTTGCTGCTGCGTGACCGCCTGAATTATTATTAAACACAACATAAATCGTTTTGGCTTTATGTTCCAACACTTTAACTTTGTTAACTAAGTCCATCAATTCTTCCTCTGTATAATCATATAAATAGCGTACTTCTCTCCATTTGTCATCGGTCATATCTTTTTTAGTCCAACCATGCACATTACGCCCGTGGTACCTTACAAAAGCAACGTCATGCGTGATTCGATTTACTAATGGAATGGAACCTTGACCAGCTTGAGGTTCATCACACACAGCATGAATGATTTGCTGGGCTGTCAAAAACTCTAGTGTCTGTTCTTTATAAGTGCTGTTAAACCAAGATTGATGTCTAAACTCAACACATATAGGTACATCAGATAAATTCGTTTTTAAGTAACGAATATATGTAATATGTTGTGTAGTACAATCAAACCAAGGTGGAAATTGAATTAATACCATCGCTAATTTATCAGCCGCTATTAATGGTTCTAACATCTTATTAAATTCATCGATTAACGCTTGTCTTGATGACGCAAAATCTAATACGTCTGCGTGTAACGTTAGCGCTTGATGGATTTTAACAATGAATTTAAAGCGTTTAGGTGTTTCTTTAATCCATTTTAGTATATTTCTTTCAGGTTGAATGGCATAGTAAGATGCATCAAGTTCAACAATTGGAAAATGACTAGCATAGACTTGTAATTTGTCAGTTTTCCTCTGTAAATCTTCGTACAATGAATCATGATCGCCCCAACCCGTTAGCCCTATATTTATCATTATTATCACCGACTTCATAATACCATATATTATTTAAGGGATTCACATGTTTAGATTATAATAGTATGTTTGAATTTTCATAGATAAAGTGAAAGCACTAGTTAAGTGCAACACGCTCATTACTATTTACTATATTTAGAGGTGAGTTAACTAGTGCTAATATATAATTTATTCATTTTGTAATATATTTTGTGTATCAGTAATAATTTGCGACATCAGTTGTGAAGCTGCAATAGATTGTGCTAACCGTGGAGTTTGTCCACTCCATAGATGTGTCATTTCTGCATCACCTAATTGAGCCGCCTTTTTTCGTATAGCATTGGTTAATTCATTTTGAATTGGATATGCTGGTATTTCATCATCGTAACGTTGCATATTATGAATAAATTCATTATCAATACCTCGTGCCGGTTTTCCACTAAATGCTTTAGTAATGACAGTGTCAGTTTCAGCACTGTTAAATATAGCATTTTTCAACAAATCATTGGCATTACTTTCAATACAAGTTAAAAATGCTGTTCCCATCTGTACCGCTTCTGCACCTAATATCAAACTTGCTACAACTCCTCGCGCATCCATGATACCACCTGCAGCGATAACCGGAATAGTCACATTGTCTACAATTTGAGGCACAAGTGACATGGTACCTACTAAAGCACCATATTGGCCAGACGTTTGCAAGAACGAACCTCTATGCCCTCCTGCCTCACTGCCTTGAGCTACTACCATATCAAGACCCGCACGTTCATTTTCGATTGCTTCTTCTACAGACGTCGCAGTACCTACCACAGTTATATTATGACGATGTAGTTTATCGATAAGATCTTTTTCTGGCACGCCAAACGTAAACGTCACAATAGGTACCGATTGCGCAATTACAATTTCGATTGCTGATTCAAATTGTGTTTGTTCTTGAATGTTCAGTACTGGTTCTTCTAAATTAAATGCTCTACGATACGGCTTTAGCCACGCATTCATATGCATAACTTGTTCAGTGACGACTTCTTGATTTCCGGGTACAAAAAGATTTACAGCAAAAGGTCTTGAAGTTAGCATTTTAACTTCTTGGATGTGTTGTTCTAATTGTTCAGCGTTAAAATAACCTGCACCAATGATTCCTAAACCACCTGAGTTACTAACTGCAGCTACAAGCTCAGGTGATGTGCTGCCAGCCATACCTGCTTGGAAAATTGGATATTTTATCTTTAATTGATTCGTTACACTTGAAGTTAAATTCATTTTCAACACCTCTTATGTATTAGAATTATGAGAGGATTGCTTTCTATTTAATGACACCTTTTCCTCTTCTTCTTCATCCATTTCATCTTCAATATCCATTCCTAACATTTCTTCAATTAAATCTTCATGTGAGACGATACCATCAGTCCCACCGTATTCGTCTAAAACAACAGCTAAGTGTTTACGTGTCACTGTCATTTTTCTTAATGCCCATTCTGCTTTGTTATGTTCATTGACAAACAGTGGAACAGAAATATAATCTGTAATTTGTTTCTGTTGTTCTTGGCTCCAAGCTAATAAATATTTTGAATGGAAAATACCTATAATGTTATCAATATCTTCATCATACACCGGATACCGAGTAAATGGATTAGAGATAACTGTTTCGTATGCTTCTTGATATGTAGTTTCTTTAGAAAATGCTGTGACGTTAATACGCGGTGTGGTGTTAACATCATTAATTTTTAATTGTTCAAAATCCATTACGCCTTGCAATCGTTTACTTTCCATTTCGTTAAATGCGCCTTCACTACCTGCAATTGTTACCATTTGTCTAATTTCTTCTTTTGAATAACGTTGAGAACTTTCTTCATTTTTAGTTAATGCATGATGAATACTATCTGTTATCCCGTTTAAAATCATTGTTAATGGTTTAAAAATAAAAATACATATTTGTAATGGTATATAACTTAATTTAGCAATTTGATATGGAATTGACGCTGCAATTGACTTAGGAATAACTTCACCTATAAACAACACGATTACGATAGCAATGATAATTGCCCACACAATATGTATATCGTGCTTTTCTGCATAGATTGTCGCTAATATCGGAATTAATATATTCGCTATAGTATTGCCTATTAAAGTTGTGGTAATAAAATTACTTGGCTTTTGTAGTAAGTCTAATAATTTTTGAGCTTGCTTATCCCCTTGCTTTGCTTCTTCAGTTAATCTAATTCTATTAATTGCGGAGAGCGCTGTTTCACTACTCGAAAAAAAGAAAGATATAATTAATAGAATGGCTATGGTTATTGCTATAATCACACTGCATATCCCCTTATTGTTAATGTCATATTAAAATTAATATTCCCATGTTTATAAAACATGAAACGCAACATAGTTAATAATATATCGTTGTATATTAATTAAAAAAGCACGAGTTCATACACATATTCGATATCATTTAACAGTAAATGGTATCAACATGGTATCACTCGTGCTTGTAGTCAAATCAAAATCATATTGGCATGGTGATAGTTATTATCCGATACTACCTTCCATTTCGAATTTGATTAGACGATTCATTTCTACCGCATATTCCATTGGTAGCTCTTTTGTAAATGGCTCAATGAAGCCCATAACAATCATTTCAGTAGCTTCTTCTTCAGAAATACCACGACTCATTAAGTAGAACAATTGCTCTTCAGAAACTTTTGAAACTTTTGCTTCATGTTCTAATGAAATGTTGTCATTAAATACTTCGTTATATGGAATTGTATCTGATGTTGATTCGTTATCTAAAATTAAAGTGTCACATTCAATGTTTGAACGTGCGCCTTTTGCTTTTCTACCGAAGTGTACAATACCACGGTATACAACTTTACCACCATCTTTTGAAATTGATTTAGATACAATCGTTGATGATGTATTTGGCGCTTTATGAATCATTTTCGCACCAGCATCTTGGACTTGTCCTTTACCTGCGAATGCAATAGATAAAGTACTACCTTTAGCACCTTCACCCATTAAGACACAGTTTGGATATTTCATAGTTAACTTAGATCCTAAGTTACCGTCAACCCATTCCATGTTACCATTTTCGTGCACTAAAGTACGTTTTGTAACTAAGTTATATACGTTATTCGCCCAGTTTTGAATTGTTGTATAACGTACGTGTGCGTCTTTGTGTACAATAATTTCAACTACAGCTGAGTGTAATGAACTTGTTGAGTACACTGGCGCAGTACAACCTTCAACATAGTTTACTGATGCACCTTCATCTGCAATGATCAATGTACGTTCGAATTGTCCCATGTTTTCAGAGTTAATACGGAAATAAGCTTGTAATGGCGTATCTAATTTAATGTTTTTAGGAACATAAATAAATGAGCCACCTGACCATACAGCTGAGTTTAACGCTGCGAACTTATTATCTGCTGCTGGAACTACAGATGCAAAGTACTCTTTAAATAACTCTTCATTTTCTCTTAATGCGCTGTCTGTATCTTTAAAGATAATGCCTTTATCTTCTAATTCTTTTTCCATATTGTGGTATACTACTTCAGATTCATATTGAGCAGAAACACCAGCTAAATATTTTTGTTCTGCTTCTGGGATACCTAGTTTATCAAATGTACGTTTGATTTCTTCAGGTACTTCGTCCCAAGAACGTTCAGTATTTTCTGATGGTTTTACGTAATACGTAATATCATCAAAGTCTAATTCTGATAAATCTCCACCCCATTGTGGCATTGGCATTTTATAGAATAGTTTCAATGCTTTTAATCTGAAATTAAGCATCCATTCTGGTTCTTCTTTCATGTTTGAAATTTCTTTAACAATATTTTCTGTTAAACCACGTTCTGATCTAAAAATGGACACGTCTTCATCATGGAAACCATATTTATAATCTCCTAAATCAGGTGCTTTTTTAGCCATTTCAATCACTCCTTATATATATTTAAAACTGCTATACTCGCAATATTTTATTTTGTATTCCATCGGATGATTGTCTGAGTTGAACTAGCTAAGACTATGATCAACTAATTATAGAAAATAATAATTTCTATATTACAACTGCTGTTAGTTACAGTCTGAATGGAATATTACACTTTGTCAACGCATTAGATTACTTTAATCTTCAGTTTTGCCTTCTTTTTCTACTGTGCCTTTTTCTAACGCTTTCCACGCTAATGTTGCACATTTAATGCGCGCTGGGAATTGCGAAACACCTTGTAACGCTTCAATATCTCCCATATCTTCAGTGATTTTATAATCTTCACCTAACATCATTTTAGTAAATTCTTGGCTCATTTGCATCGCATCTGCTAGCGTATGACCTTTTATAGATTCGGTCATCATAGATGCGCTAGACATAGATATAGAACAGCCTTCTCCATCAAATTTGGCATCTTTTATAACACTATCTTCAATATCAAACGTTAAATGGATACGATCCCCACATGTAGGATTATTCATATCTACAGTCATAGTGCCATTATCTAATTTCCCTTTATTTCTAGGGTTTTTATAATGATCCATAATTACAGAACGATATAATTGATTTAAATTGTTAAAATTCATATGAGAAAAACTCCTTCGTTTGTTTCAACGCGTTAACCAATTGATCTATATCTTCTTTTGTATTATAGATATAAAGACTTGCACGAGCAGTTGATGATTGGTCCACCCATTTCATTAATGGTTGAGCACAATGATGCCCTGCTCTTACCGCAACGCCTTCAGTGTCAACTGCTGTAGCGACATCATGTGGGTGAATGTCCGTTAAATTAAATGTAATAACACCAGCTCTACGTTCTTTTGGAGGGCCAAAAATTTCAAGACCTTCTATATTAGATAATTGATCAAAGGCATACGCTGTTAACTCTTTTTCATAGTTATGAATGGCTTCAAAACCTATGTTTTCAAGATATTTAATAGCTTCACCTAAACCGATAGCTTGTGCAATTAGTGGTGTGCCTGCTTCGAATTTTGTTGGTAAGTCAGCCCATGTAGCATCATACTTACTGACAAAATCTATCATATCGCCACCATATTCAATAGGTTCCATATTTTGCAGCAATTCACGTTTACCATATAATACGCCTATACCAGTTGGTCCTAACATCTTATGACCACTAAAACTAAAGAAATCCACGTCTAAATCTTGCATATCTAATGCAAGATGTGGTGCAGATTGTGCACCATCAACGCTAATAATAGCACCGTGTTGATGCGCAACTTCAGCTATAGCTTTAACATCATTGATCGTACCTAAGACGTTAGAAACATGTGCAATTGCTACAATTTTAGTTTTATCATTGATCGTCGCTTTTACATCTTCAATATCTAATTCACCGTCTGGAGTCATCGGGATAAATTTCAATTCTGCTTTAGTTCTTTTCGCCAATTGTTGCCACGGTACGATGTTCGCATGATGTTCCATTTCAGTGACTACTATTTCATCGCCTTCTGTCAGGTTAGCATCTCCATAACTACGTGCCACTAAATTTATAGAAGCAGTAGTACCACGCGTGAAAATAATTTCTTCAAAGTATTGGGCATTGATAAATCTTCGTACTGACTCACGTGCACTTTCATAGGCATCTGTAGCTAAAGAACCTAATGTGTGCACACCTCGGTGAACATTAGAATTATATCTTTTATAATAGTCTTCTAGTACATTGATGACTTGTATTGGTGTCTGACTTGTTGCAGTCGTATCTAAATATGCAAGACGTTTTCCATTAACTTTTTGATTTAAAATAGGAAAGTCTTTAATAATTTCTTGTACATTTAATGATTCGGTCACTTTATTCACAGACCTTTCTTAGTTAAGAATTTCTGATTCGACCTTAGTTGAGTCTTACATAACAATAACTAAATTGAATACTCTATTAAGACGAAACTGCCTCATTGAACTCATGTAAAGAGACAGTTACGTTGATTAGCATCTAAGGTTATTTATTTACTTTAAGTTCAATTACTTCACGTAATTGACGCTTAACATCTTCAATAGGTAATTCTCTTACTACTGGATCAAGGAAGCCATGTATTACTAAACGTTCTGCTTCTGTTTGTGAAATACCACGACTCATTAAGTAATATAGCTGTTCTGGGTCAACTCGACCAACAGATGCAGCGTGTCCAGCTTCTACGTCATCTTCATCAATTAATAAGATTGGGTTGGCATCTCCACGTGCATTTTCAGATAACATTAATACACGAGATTCTTGGTTAGCCATTGATTTCGTACCACCATGTTTAATATAACCAATACCATTAAAGACAGATGAAGCATTTTCACGCATAACGCCGTGTTTTAAAATATAACCATCTGTTTCTTTACCATATTGAACAATTTTTGAAGTTAAATTAATCTTTTGATCGCCAGTACCTACAACTACAGATTTTAAGGCGCTCGTTGAACGATCACCCATTAAGTTTGTAGTATTGTCGATAATTTGACTTCCTTCATTCATTAGACCTAATGCCCAATTAATTGAAGCATCTGCTTCAGTTGTACCTCTACGGATAATGTGGCCAGTGAAACCTTTATCCATATAATCAACTGAGCCATAAGTAATATTAGCATTTGCGCTTGCGATTACTTCGGAAATAATATTAATTTGATTTCCTTCGCCACTAACACCAGATAGATAGTTTTCTACATATGTTACTTCTGCACTTTGTTCTGCAACAATAATAACATGGTTGTAGAAGCTAGCATTTTCATCATCATGTAGTACTACATATTGAATAGGATGCTCAACAACAACATTTTTTGGTACGTATACAAAGACCCCACCGTTAACTAATGCTGTGTGTAAAGCAGTTAAACGATGTTCGTCTACTGTTACCGCTTCAGTCATAAAGTATTGTTGTACTAATTCCGGATGATTAACTAATGCTTCTGATAAGCCTTCAACAATGACACCGTCATTACTAGCAGAATCCGATACACGTGAAAAAGCAAGTGTATTATTATGTTGGATGATCAAGTTTTCTGATTTTTCAACATCAATAATGTTTTTAACTTCTTCAGGTAATTGATCTAAGCTACTGTAGACTTCTCCTGTTGTCTCATGTTGCTTAAATGAATCAAAGTCCCATCTGTTAATTTTAGTTTTATCTGGTTTTGGCATTTCTAAAGTTTCTGTTAATTTTAACGCTTCTCTACGTAACTCTGTCATCCATGAAGGTTCATTATGGGCTTGTGAATATTCAACAAGTTGTGCTTCAGAAATGTTTAAAGTTTCAGTTGTCATACTATTTTCCTCCCATTTGATGATTCATTGATTTCATTTTAGGTATCAATTAAAACCTTAGCTCTCAAACTAGTATATCTTTTTACCTAATTGAGATTTATTCTGTCGCACCGTATTCTTCTTTAACCCACTCATAACCTTCTTCTTCTAAACGTTTAGCTAATTCAGGTCCACCGGATTTAACAATAACGCCACCATACATAACATGTACGTGATCAGGAGTAATATAATTTAATAATCTTTGATAGTGCGTAATAATTAATGAGCCAAATTGATCTCCACGCATTTCATTAATACCTTTTGATACAACTTTTAATGCGTCAATATCAAGACCAGAGTCAATTTCATCTAAAATTGCAAATTTTGGTTCTAACATCATTAATTGTAAAATTTCGTTACGTTTCTTTTCACCGCCTGAAAAGCCTTCGTTTAAATAACGTTGAGCCATATCTTGGTCGATGTCTAAGAATTCCATTTCTTTATCTAATTTTTTAATAAATTGCATTAAGTTGATTTCTTGGCCTTCTTCACGTTTAGCATTAATAGCAGAACGCATAAAGTCAGCGTTTGTAACGCCAGTAATTTCTGATGGATATTGCATTGCTAGGAATAAACCTGCTTTTGCACGTTCATCAACTTCTAATTCTAATACGTTCACACCGTCTAATAATACTTCACCTTGTGTTACTTCGTAGCTTGGATGTCCCATAATCGCAGATGATAATGTTGATTTCCCAGTACCATTTGGCCCCATTACAGCATGAACTTCACCAGTGTTAATTGTTAAATTCACACCTTTTAATATTTCTTTATCTTCAATAGACACATGTAGGTCTTTAATTTCTAATGTTGATGGCATACATATTCCCTCCGTCATAAATAATATGTTTTCTTTACTAGTTTATAATAATTTTAATCTGCAGTCAAAAAACTGCAAACGCATTACACCGATTTATTATAACTTAAATACTAGGTAATATAAACCTTTTCAGGTGCTTATTTATAATAATTATTATAATACAATAATTTTTATGATCGGTTATGTTTTTATAGCAACTGATAATAAATTGTGCTTGGTTCTCAATCTCTTTTATTTATTGAATTTTCTAATAATGATGCAAATTACTTTAGTTCATTTTAACTCTATACTAATTTTTGCTATGTTAATAACATATTTTGTATAAAGAAGGGAACGAAATATGTCAAATATTAAATGGTCTAATATTTTTAAGGGGTTCGCAATGGGTACTTCTGATTTAGTCCCCGGTATTAGTGGTGGTACTATTGCTTTACTCTTAGGAATATATAATGATTTTATCCGTGCAATAAGTGGTTTGTTTTCCAAACATTTTGTAGCTAGTATTCGCTTTTTAATTCCGATTGGATTAGGTATGGTTTTAGCCATTGGTAGTTTAAGTAAATTGATTAATTACCTATTAAGTGAATTTCATATACCTACAATGTTCTTTTTCACTGGCTTAATCATTGGTATTATTCCTTTCTTATTGAAATCAGCAAACTTTAAAGCTACTTTTTCAATAAAACATTACTTACTATTAATATTAGGAATAGCAATTATACTTATTATATCGTCATTAAGTGGTGAAGAATCTGTTAACAATTCACATTTCACATTAGATTTTGGTCTTATTATTAAATATTTTCTTGCCGGAATGTGTGCCTCTAGCGCCATGCTGTTACCAGGAATTTCAGGTTCTTTTATGTTATTAGTATTCGGCGTTTATGGTACTATTATGTTTGCTATTTCTGAGTTTGTTTCATTCAATTTTGCTGCTATTCCACTCTTAATTACAGTAGGTTGTGGTGTCATTTTTGGCTTTATGTTCAGTAGTAAACTTATTCAGTATTTACTCTCTCAACATACGATCACAACTTACGCATTAATTATCGGTTTAGTGATTGGTTCATTGTATGCGGTATTTCCTGGCATACCTACTCATGGTTTAGAATGGCTAATTTCATTAATCGTATTATGTATCGGAGTGTTTATTAGTCAAAAACTAAGCTCAGAATAATATTAATCTATCCCCTGTTGAAGTTTGCTTTAAGGTAATCTTTAACAGGGGTTTTAATTGTTTATTTTGCAACAAATAAAATTATGCTTTTTATTAGAATTGTGTCTTATTTTTTTATATAATAGTAAATCAATCTATAAAAAGATTGATCTATTATTATATTGGAGGAATTTATTAACCTTTGGGGACCTTATTTAGTTTACTTACGTTTATTTTACTGTTAGCACTTACGGCATTCTTTGTAGCTACAGAATTTGCAATTGTTAAAGTACGCACATCAAGAATCAATCAATTGGCTGAAGCTAATCATCGTCAAGCGATAGCTGCCAAAAAAGTTGTAACTCATCTCGATGAATACTTAGCAGCCTGTCAATTAGGAATTACAATTACTGCACTAGGAATCGGTATGGTTGGTGAATCTACTTTTGAATTTATCCTACATCCATTTTTCAGTTTGTTTGGTATGTCTGATACATTGATTCATGTCTTCACTTTAATTAGTGCCTTTGTTATAGCTACTTATTTACACGTAGTTATCGGTGAAATGGCACCAAAAACTATCGCAATTCAAAAAGCTGAACAAATCACATTATATATTGCAAAACCAATTATCATGTTTTACAAATTATTTTATCCATTCATATATATTCTTAACGGTTCTGCACGTATTATTTTGCGATTATTCGGAATGCAACCTGCGAAAGAAAGTGAAATTTACCATTCTGAAGAAGAATTAAAACTATTATTAAAAGAAAGTCACGATGGCGGAGAAATAACAAAAGGTGAATTGACACATATAAATAGAGCATTTGACTTTGACAATATGATCGTACAAGACGGCTATATACCTTTGTCACAAACAGCAACGTTCTCTTCAGATACACCATTGAGCGAGGCAAAAGCAATCATTAACGACTCTCATTATTCAAGATATCCTGTCTATGTCAATCAACCTGATAATATTATTGGCTATGTGCATGCTAAAGATTTATTAAACGAATCTGTGGAGTCATTATCAGAAATCACTCATGATATTTTAACAGTAGACCTATCTACCAAATGTCATACTGTGCTAGAACAAATGAAACAACTCCATGTCCACATTGCCTTAGTTAAATCATCAAACCAAATTCATGGCATTATTACTATGGAAAATATATTAGAAAATATAGTTGGCGATATTCAAGACGAACACGACCAACATTAATAAAGCTCGGGTAGCCAGGTACTTGATAGTTTAACTTACACTATAAGTATTCTGTGTTATCCGAGTTTTATTATATATAAATATAAGAATTTACAAGATTCACCCTTAGCGTTAGGGTTTTCGTGATTAATAAGACAACACAGAATTAAAGAAACCCTATATTGTTCTCCCATTTCAGCACTGCTCAATGCTACCATTATTATACAGAGCACCAAGTTTAAATTTCAAATATTGTGTTTCAAAAAATATAATGTTACTACATAAAAACTGCCTCTTAACTTATTACGTTAAGAGGCGGTTTTTAAAATTATTTTGCAGGTTCAACTGAACCATTATATTCTTTCTTAATATAGTCTTTAATATCTTTAGAATTTAAAGCATCCATTAACGCTTTAATTTTCTCATCATCTTTGTGACCTTCTTTGACCGCAATTAAATTCGTGTATGGATTATCCTCAGGTTTTTCTAAAACAATTGAATCTTTTTTAGGATCTAACTTTTGATCAATTGCAAAGTTAGAATTGATAATAACGGCATCTGCTTTTTCATTTTGATAAATTTTCGGTAGATACTCAGCTGATTGTTTATTATTAAATTTAATATCTTTTTTGTTTTCTACGATATCATCAAATTTAGCATCTTCAATTTTAACACCGTCTTTAATTTTAACTAATCCAGCATCTACAAAGAATTTTAAGAAACGACCTTCTTCTGCAGGGTTGTTAGATACATATACTGTTGCGCCCTTCGGTAAATCTTTCAAATTCTTATACTTTTTAGAATATACAGCCATTGGTTCTAAATGTACATCACCTGCTGACTCAATTTTATATTTCTTAGATTTTTTCTCAGTTTCTAAATATGGTGTATGTTGGAAATAGTTAGCGTCCAATTCGCCTTTATCTAATAATTTATTAGGTGTTGTGTAATCATTGATAGTTTTAATTTCTAAATCATAACCTTTATCTTCTAACAATGGTTTTGCCTGTTCCAAGATTTCAGCATGTGGTGACGGTGACGCACCAACAGTTATTTTTTTATCTTTACCTTCACTATTACCACAAGCTGCCAATACTACAGATAAAACTAATACAAAAGCTAAACTAAGTATTTTTTTCATGTTTTTCTCCCCATTTCATGTTATCGTTTGTCTAATTTATTTGTAGCCCAATCACCAATGAATTGAATAATGAACACAATAATTAAAATTAAAATTGTCGAAACTAAAATGACATCATTTTGATTTCGTGTAAAACCAGTTAAATATGCAAGGTTCCCTAATCCACCTGCACCTATAACACCTGCAATTGCCGTAGAACCTACTAAGGCGATTGCTGTAACTGTAATTCCTGATACTAACGCTGGCATAGCTTCAGGTAACAATACTTTTCTTACTACTGTCCATGTATTGGCACCCATTGACCACGCCGCTTCAATTACACCTTTATCAATTTCTTTAAATGCGATTTCAACTAATCTAGCATAAAATGGAGCAGAACCAATAATTAATGCTGGTAAGGCACCTGTTGGTCCACTTATTGTACCTAAAATTAAACTAGTGAACGGTATAAGTAATAATATTAAAATGATGAAAGGAATTGCTCTGAATAAATTAACGACAAAAGAGACAATGCTATAAAAAATTCTAGCTGCTTTAGCGTCACTTTTAGCTGATAAAAAGAGCAACACTCCTAAAATAATACCAAAAATAAAAGCAAAAATAGTTGCTATCACTGTCATATATAACGTTTCATAAGTTGCTACCCACACTTGTGACCATTGTACATTGGGCATCGTAATCATTTCTTGGAGGATTTCACTAAATGAACTAGTCATGACGTAATACCTCCACTGATACTTGTTGTTTTGCTAAATCACTGTTGAAATCTTCGAATTTTTCAGAATTTATATTCGGAAGATGTAACACTAAAAAGCCAATTGACCCACTTTTAGTATTTTTTATATTTGCTTCTAAAATATTTACGTCTATTTGATGCGCTCGCGTAATGTATGACACGATAGGTTCAGTAGTGTTATTACCAGTAAAATTCAATCTTACTATGTAATCATCTTTGCCAAAATGCTCTATGTCTGCAAATGCATCTTCAAAATCATCATTTAAGTCTTCTTTAACAAAGCGTTTCGTTACTTCATGTTTTGGATTTTCAAATACATTCGTCACAGATCCTTGTTCTATAACACTGCCATTTTCCATTACTGCGACTTCATCACAAATACGACGTATAACATGCATTTCATGAGTGATAATCACAATAGTTAAATTTCGCTGTTCTTTAATTTTAAGTAATAAATCTAAAATTTCATCTGTAGTCTGTGGATCTAGTGCACTTGTCGCTTCATCACATAACAACACAGTCGGTTCGTTTGCTAAAGCACGTGCAATACCAACACGTTGTTTTTGACCACCAGATAATTCAGATGGGTATGCGTCTTCTCGTCCTTTTAATCCTACTAACTCAACAAGTTCTGCAGCCCGTTGTTTTGCTTCTTGCTTCGGTACCCCAGCAATTTCTAATGGGAATGTTATATTATTTAATACAGTACGTGACCATAATAAGTTGAAGTGTTGAAATATCATACTCACTTTTTGACGTTTTTTTCTTAAATCTTTTTTAGACAATTGTCCTATATTGTCACCATCGATTGTTACGTCACCTGAAGTTGGTTGTTCTAAATTGTTAAACAGTCGAACTAATGTACTTTTGCCCGCACCTGAAAAACCAATAACTCCAAAAATTGAGCCTGATTGAATACTTAAATCAACATGATCTACCGCAAGCACATCTTGCTTTTTCGTCTTATAACGCTTGACGATTTGATTTAACTCAATCATTGTTTGTCCTCCTTGTATTGCTTATAAATTAAAAAAATGCTTTCTCATCTTAAAAGATAGAGAAAGCAATAACACCCTCTCTCATCTTTTAAAGTTCGGTCGACTTTATGTGAATTGGCACCATTTCTATACTTAGACGGTTGCCGGGCTTCATAGGGCACATCCCTCCACCTCTCTCGATAAGAGTTACATTATTTAATTATTTTTAATCCTACCACTGCACTAATGATTCGTCAATATATTATTGCAAATTTTCTAAAAGATATGGCACAGATTGAAAAGCGTAAATACGCTTTATTTCCTTATCTTTAGACATTAGTTGTAACACAGGAACCGATTGTATTTCATTGTCCTGTGAATACTCAGGGTGAAAATTCAAATCAATTTTAGTAATTGGTAATTTTAAGATTTCATTTGCGATATCTAACATTCTTTCAGATATTTTACATGTACCGCAAGTTGGTGTATAACCAAAAACTAAATGTTTATCTTTATCAAAATGTTCACGTACATTTGCTACGTGTTGTTTTGTCGTTGCATTCATGTTAATAAACTTACCCTTTCAGCTATATAATCTAGTTTAGCTTTATTGATATGCTCTTCGTCTTTAACTACAAAGCCGTTTTTTTTCAATACTTTAGCTAAATATCGTTTTGGACATCTCGCAATTTCACAATACTGTTTATCCACTCTAACATGTTTACTTTCGCTTAAATAGTGTTTAAACCATCTACGAATCTTTTCTCCCTCATCGTCTGAATCAACTAAAATTGTAACTTGTTTATCGTACAAAGATTCCACCATTTCATCAATTTTATCAATACCCATAGTTCCATGAGTACAAATAATTTCAATTGGTTCATCAATTACTTGTTTAACTCTCTTTTTATCAGATTTGCCTTCAACAATGATAACTTTATTAAGAATCGTCATGACATCCACCTTCTAAAAGTTGATAATAAACTTATACTATATTTGGTTTTTCACAAAGACACGAGGTTATAAACATATTATAATTTTGTATCAATATTGTAAAAATGGCGTCTTTACTTGTCAAATTCATTGTTACAGCATTAATTTTCCATGATTTTAAGGGTTTATTAAATTTTGGTAAACTTTAGCGCCATAGATAAGTTAAAAACTCCAAGACAGTAAATATCATGGAGTTTAAAATCACTTATTCTATTCACCAATCATTTCAGAATATTGTTCAGCTGAAAGTAGTTCATTCAATTGATCTAAATCACTAACTTCAACTTTCACCATCCAAGCTTTTTCATATGGTGATTCATTTACAAATTCAGGGCTATCTTCTAATTCTTCATTTGCTTCTACTACTTTACCAGTAACAGGTGCATACAATTCAGAGACAGTTTTTACAGATTCAACACTGCCAAAAGTATCCCCCTCTTGGATGTCATCATCAACTTCTGGTAATTCAACAAATACAATATCACCTAATTCACTTTGCGCATATTCAGTGATACCAATTGTAACCGTATTTCCTTCAACTTTTATCCATTCATGTTCTTTTGAGTATTTTAATTCACTTGGTACTGCCACGAGAATCCCCTCCTATATGATTTTACATATTTATGATGCCATATGAATGTATGACTGGCAACTGTTTGCCTTTAATAATCAAAAATTTATGTTACTTTTACACAGCATCATTAAGCGTTTTCATAAATTGATTTTGACTGCATTTTTGAAAACTTTAGCGATCGTTATAAAGTGAAAATCTTTATAACCATGTCGCTTTATACTCTTCTTCTTTGAAACCAACAGTTGCTTTATCGCCTAGCACAGCTAGTGGTCGTTTTACTAACATACCATCAGAAGCAAGTAAATCTAGCTTTTCATCATCAGAAAGCGTCCCTATTTTATCTTTTAAACCTAATTCGCGATATTTGGCACCATGTGTATTAAACATTTTGTTAATTTCAATGCCAGTACGTTCTAAAATATCTTTAAACTCATTTTTAGTTGGTGTATGTTGAACGATGTCGATAGGTTCATAACTCACACCGTACGATTGTAAAAATTTAGCAGCTTTTTTACATGTCGTACAATTAGGATATTGGTAAAATTTAATCATGTACTGTACCTCCTATACGTTGTTATCACTAATATAGCAGAATTACGATCAAAACGCTTCAATTTTTAAGCTAAAATTTTTATTTCCCTAGTTTTTTTAGTTATAATGTAATCAATTAATAATCAAAGGAGCGTTAATATGGAAACAATTAACTCAACAAGTAATTTTGATTCAACTATAAATAGTGATCAACCTGTCATTGTAAAATTCGAAGCAGGATGGTGTCCAGATTGTAAAGCAATGGATATGTGGATTGATCCTATTGTAGAAAAATACAATAATTATAATTGGTATACAGTCAATAGAGACGAACTAGAAGATGTTGCAGCAAATAATGACGTTATGGGTATTCCAAGTCTTTTAGTCTTCAAAAATGGTGAAAAACTTGCTCACCTACATTCAGCAAATGCTAAATCACCAGAACAAGTTGAGTCATTCTTAGCTGAAACATTTCAGTAATACAAAAACTAGCACATTAATTTGATATGCTAGCTTCAAAACGTAAACAAGCCCTTCACAGTAATTTGCGAAGGGCTTGTTTACGTTTTATTTATATAGTTTTTCAAAATAGTAATGATTTATGCCGACTCCTGCGGGAATAGCACTTGCCAAGACTATAGGCTAAGACAGTGCCCGCGGAAAGCGTGCATAAAAAAACTGCCAACAAACTCAGTAGCTTTGTCGGCAGTCTGGTGAGGCTAGGACAATATTGATTTGTTCTAGTCTCTTTTCATATTGGCAGTAGCTGTCTGCATTGAAAATGCGCTTCAAACCAAGCTTTTTTCAACGCTAGTCAGCCTTGCCGGGGTGGGACGACGAAATCATTTTTTCAAAATCAGATTTCTGTCCCACTCCATGTGTTATTCGAAATCTCTTTTCATATTGGCAGTAGCTGTCTGCATTGAAAATGCGCTTCAAACCAAGCTTTTTTCAACGCTAGTCAGCCTTGCCGGGGTGGGACGACGAAATCATTTTTTCAAAATCAGATTTCTGTCCCACTCCCCTTTATAAATTAAAATTGTGTCATTATATTTTGAGTTTGACGTGGTGGATGATGCATTTCATCTTCCATATCTGTTAAATACATAAAACCGACTAAACTTTCATTATCTTTCACGCCGAAAACGTTTCTTATTTGTGGTAAAAAGATATATTGAGGTGTCTTCCAACACGTACCTATTTGCGCTTCATGTAGTAAAAGCATTAAATTTTGAGCAAAGGCACCAAAAGCCAAATAATTTTCCAAATTTTCTTTTTGGCGTGGATCTTCTTGTACAATTAATGCCAACATACCACCTAAATTTGTCACAGCATTATAGTGATCTTGCTGTTTATCGGGTTGGTGATGAAAAGCAATACGCGATACTTGCTTACTCATTTCACCTAATCTATTTTTAGCGATATGCACAACACGCCATGGCTGTCTCATACCATGATTAGGCGCATACGTAGATTGTTCAATCGCTTGGTATAATGCTTGATCATCAATCACCATATCTCTTTTAAACATTTTAATACTTCTTCTATTCGCGATTGCATCTTGTAATTCCATGAAACAACGCCCTTTCGTATTGATAATTATTTTCAATTATAAAATACTATCAGGGAATTTTCAAACTAGTTATAAAAATCTAACTGTTGACGCAACGTTGCTACGTGAATTTGTCCAGGTGCTTTTGGAGTGTCTATACAGCCATATGAAATTGTTCCACCAAACACGCCTTGCGCAGTACGTGAAACAATCCCTATTTTACCCATAGCAATGCCTACAACACGTTCATTTACTGAATCTGCTGTTACAGACATAGCATTTAATAAATTAGTGACATCTTCTTTCCCTTTAGGCATTACTGCTACCTTCAAGTAATCTGGAGCCAACAAATGCATTTTATAATACAAATGCTTTAACTCATCTAATTGTGGGGTTTGATCAAAGTCATGATAGGACAATACTACTTCTTTATTATTATTTTGCGCTAGATTGATTACTGTTGTTAATTCCTCAGGATTTTGCTTTTTATCAAATTCAAGATCAATAACGTCAAATGTTTCTTGTGTTATTAATGTGGTTAAATATTCAAGATATTCTTTTGACGCTAACGTTCCTAAACCACCTTGGTTGGCCGTACGATATGTCACTAATATTTGTTTATTTAACGCTAAGTCTTTTAGCTGTTGTAATACTGCACGTACTGTTGTTGTTTCTATTTGTTGCCATTGATCTATACGTAATTCAATTATATCGAAGTCCGATTGATATCGTTTTAAGTCTTCAATTGTAGCTGGTAATAATTCATTTTCCGGAGCAATGGTTACCGCTATTTTCACTTGTGCCATTATTCACACCTCTATTTTAGTTATTCTATTTAGCATTTATTGTATCTTAATCAATTCCATGAAAACAATAACTTTAATGAATTACTATTTTATCATTTTGAAATTGATGATTAGTTTTTATATTAAAGGGTATGCAAATTATATGATTTAATTTAGGAGGTAATAAATATGGCAGTTAATTATGAAACAAAAGCAACGAATACAGGTGGACGTAATGGACATGTCCACACAGATGATAAAGCAATTGATGTAGCAGTCATTCCACCAGCTCAAGCTGATGCTGAAAAAGGTACAAATCCTGAACAGCTATTTGCTGCAGGTTATGCATCTTGTTTTAATGGTGCTTTTGATTTAATTTTAAAACAAAACAAAGTTAGAGATGCCGAACCAGAAGTTACCTTAACTGTACGTTTAGAAGATGATCCAGAGGCAGAAAGTCCTAAGCTAAGCGTTGACATTGATGCAAAAGTTAAAAATGTTTTATCTCAAGCTGATGCTGAAAAATATTTACAAGACGCACATGAGTTTTGTCCATATTCTAAAGCAACAAAAGGCAACATTGATGTTAACTTAAATGTTGAAGTTGCTGACTAATTCAATTGATTTTACTAATAGTCGAGAGCATGAAGGCGAAGTATTTACTTTGCTTCTGCTCTCGACTTTTTTTGCTTGATAATAGCTAAAATATCCTTCCTCCAAAAGCAATATAATGATTACAACATTAAAATACAAAGTCTATTTATTTATACAATTTTTTCAATATAAATAAGTAGATAATTTTTTTATATTGAAAAATTATAATAAACACACTTCTTTATTTTTTATATTTATTTATAAATAATATTGCCAACGCTTACACAATCATTTACTATTAATGTAATATCTTCAAAAAATTACGATTGTTCACAAAGTTTTATTAAAGGAGGAATTCAATGTTGCATACACGCATTTTATCTATTAACGATATTGATTTATATCAACAATTTTTATTGCAAGCTTTGCACAATAAGAGCAATGCATTTATTTGGGGCATTTATGATAATGAAATTGTTACAGCCCCCTATTTAAAAACAACGTTATCACCTCAAAATAAAAACTATATCGTATTTGGATTGTTTTCAAATCAATCTTTAATAGCAGTCAGTACAATGGCACACTTCCCAATACATGGTCTCGCACATAAAGCTTATTTGGAAAACATGTGCGTTACAGGTATTAATGCAGAAGAACGTAAAGAAAATGCCGCACTCCTCATAAACTATATTTTTAATACTTGTGAAGAAAAAAATATAGAGATAGTTATTGCTTCAGTTGCTTCTAATAATATTACAGCTAAGGTATTCTTTAGTGATTTAGACTTTGATGTGTTAGCAGTTGAACAACATGCACGTAAATATCATGACAAATATATCGATCAACATTGGCTCATATACTACTTAGATAGCACAATGTTATAAAAATATTTTTATGGTAAGTATGGACAGCACATGCCTTGTGGTTCATACTTTTTATTTTAATAATAAAAATGACTTGCAATACATAAAATAACAACATATTATTTTTATTACGTACTAAGTGGTAAATTAATATACTATAAATACCTAACATTCTGGGAGGTGGCATAATTTGAAATTCACAACAACTCTATTCTCTTTATTGTTGTCACTTATCACATTAACTATACCAATTATCATTTTAAGCACTATTTATGACAGCACAGCAATTGTAATTGCTGCCGGACTATTTTTAGTCGGGGTTTTACTATTTAATATTTACGCCCTATTACAAGGAGATCGTATTGCCAATATCTTTGCACTTATAGTGACTTGTATTGCTATAATTTTATCTGGGATTCCCGTAATTAAAACGTTCGTACTTAATTTTATTTAATCCTTACATAAACAATAGTTTTATTGACGACTTTAACATCAATAAAACTATTGTTTTTTCTTATATTGATTCATAATAAAATTTTATTATGAAATTTATGTATTTATTGTCTTTAATGAATTGAAAGCGCTATAATTATTTGAATAAGGGGGGGAATTTAATACTATGAATTTAGCATTATTAGGATTCATTATGATTATTGTCTTTATGGTATTAATAATGACAAGAAAAATGTCAGCATTAATAGCATTAATTATCGTGCCAACTGTTTTCGCTTTAATCGGTGGATTTTACGCCGGTTTAGGGAAATATATGTTAGAGGGGATAGAAACAGTTGCACCGACAGGAATTATGTTAACATTTGCAATTTTATACTTTGGTGTCATGATTGACGCTGGATTATTCGAACCGGTCATCAATCAAATTATAAAAATAGTTAAAGGAGACCCAGTCAAAATAGCAATTGGTACAGTTATACTAGCCTCACTAGTAGCATTAGATGGTGACGGTACAACTACATTCATCATTACAGTTACAGCGATGATGCCACTTTATAAAAAAATTGGCATGAGTTTATATGTTTTATCCACGCTAGCGTTACTGTCAATTGGTGTAATGAACATGTTACCTTGGGGTGGTCCAACTGCACGTGCAATTTCCGCATTACATTTAAGTACTGAAGACGTCTTTATTCCTATTATGCCAGCTATGGCAGCGGGTATTCTTTTTGCTTTTGTAGTAGCTTATATTTTAGGTAAACGATCAAAAAGACATATTAGTACTGCAACTGATATAGATATAGAAGATGTTAAAAAAGAAGAAACTAAAGAAGAAAGTTTACTTAAACGACCTAAAATGCTTATACCTAATGCCTTTTTAACAGTGTCATTAATCGTTTGTTTAGTAATGGAATTACTACCTATACCAGCACTTTTCATGGTCTGGTTTGGTGTTGCAATTTTAATTAACTATCCTAACTTAAGCATTCAAAATTCTGTAGTGAAAAAACACGCGGGTGACGTATTAGCTGTTATTAGTTTAGTATTTGCTTCTGGTATTTTTACAGGTATCATGGATGGAACTAAAATGGTAGATGAAATGGCAACTGCCTTAGTACATATTATTCCAGATGCAATGGGTAATCATTTCGCATTGATAACTGCAATTTTAAGTGGTCCATTTACTTACTTTATGGCTAATGATCCATTCTATTATGGTATTTTGCCAATTCTTGCAGAATCAGCAGAACAATTCGGTATTTCAAAAGTAGCAATGGCCAGAGCATCTGTTTTAGGTCAGCCATTACACGTTTTAAGTCCATTATATGCAGCTGGTTATTTACTAGTTGGTATGTTAGACATAGAATATGGAACTAACCAACGTATTGTTATTAAGTGGGCAATTGGCTCTAGCCTCTTCATGATTTTAATAGCTTGTCTATTCGGAATTATACCTTGGTAACAACGTTTGATTTTTAAAAACAAAAATATGACGTAGTATCGACATGATATTACGTCATATTTTTATGCATATAAACAATAATTTGTGGCTACTATCACACATATTTATCTTGTATAATTTCAACAAATTGAGCAAAATTTCGTTTTATACTCTTACATTGTGGGTAAAACTTAACGTCGGATTTACAATATTAAGGAGTGTTTGGAAATGAATCAACTTAATGGATGTAATTATGTTAATCCTTCACAACTTTCACTTGATTGGGAATGTTTTATTGTAAGTGAAAGCGAAATGCAATTGGATGGATTACCACATGAACTAATACAAACGTGGTTGGCTCAAGATATTATTGAACCTTTTTCAATTAGAAATAATGAAATTAATTTCAAAACTAAAGATATTTTGGATGCATTAAAAACACAGAATTGGTATTACACAAGTTAGAATAATCACTTATAATTTAAGCGATATAAACTTAATGCTCTGTTTGCAGACTCTAACATCTCATGATCAATGTAGTGATTATGGAAGTAAGTACGTAAAGTCGCATGGCACGTTTCATTTTTAGGAAAGTCTTTGTCACGTCGTACATTATTGGCTAGACTACCTAATGGTGTATCATCTTCAATAAAACTAATAACAAAATCATAAAATGTCATAAGCATCAACCTCGACTTTATATATTTTAATAGCGCTTTCATTATGTGTGTAATGCCTTTTTTTTAATCATATCAAATTTCAAAGTTTTGTCTACACGTCACTTTGATTTATACAACGTCTATATAGCTTGGAATTCAAGCTATGTCAATGTTTAACAACAAATGTTAAATTTTTATAATTTTTTTAACTTTTTGTAAATAAAAAAGATGACAAACTTTTAAAATTCCTAAGTTTGCCATCTTTTTTATTTATAATATTTAATTTATACTAAAATATTGCCATGCTGGTCAGCAGGTTTGAAAATTGCTAAAATGCCGCCAATAATTGCTATAATTTGAGGAATCCCTGTCCAACAAAACACAAGATATAATAGCCCCATACCCGTTTTACGAGCATAAAATTTATGAACACCAAAACCGCCTAAAAATAAGGCTAAAACAATATAAATCACTTTGTTAACTTCATTCATTATTTCGTTTCCTCCTTTTTAAAGATTATTTTAATCCAGCAAACTTTTGATCAAAAAAGCGTAATTCTAATTTTAAAAGTGCCGTATATTGATCTGTCATAATCTTGTCACTCAACTCTATTGCTTTAGATACAATATAGTGACATAGTTCATAATCATCTTCGGGTTTATTAAAATAATCTTTTACATATTCAATCAATTTAGTTTCTTCAATCAATACTAACGCACGACCATAAGTCGTATCAATTTTTCCTCGTTGAAAAATTGGTTCCAAATAATCTTTTAATTGCTTTACTGAATCAAATCTATCAAATGCACTACTAATATTGCTGTTTACTTTACCTGCAATTTCATTCAAACGCTCCGCTTCACGTGATTTGCTAGGTGACAGTGATTCTCTAATTTTTGTTTTTTGGTCTACAATACGTCGTTCTATGTCTTGTAACGCCTCATCAGATATATTAGAATTTGCTGATTCAAGCTGCTCAATATCATGTTCGATGGCAGATATTGTATTATGCATAGACATTCCCCCATTCACCGCTTCTTATATTATTCACCTTTATTAGTAAATTAAAACGTAGACAAGAGTTAATCGTAAAAATATCTATTGCTCTTACTAAATAAATGCTAAAATCAATATAATACAATTATCATCATTCTTATAATTAACAATTATTTAAAGTTTAACGAAAATTAAGGGGGGGTGACACTCTTGAATTTACATTTCGCAATAGTATTTTGGTTATCTTGTATATTTTTATTATCCGGCATTCTTTCTTTATTTCTTTATAAAAAAAAGAAAGCATATCAAGAATCATTATTAGGTTTAACTGTCATGCTAATCTTTTTAGGGATTGCAGGCATCTTAGTCAGTGTTGTTTTAACTATATTTTAAAGCATTAGTAAGTAACTATAACAATGTAAAGACACTAACAACAACTTAGTCAGAAAGTGTCTTTACACAATCAATATAACGTTTTAGCGATATTGTAAGTACTAGTGTAAATAGAACTATTAATCAGTAAGAAAGTGATAAATTACTAACATTATAAATGCTAATATAAAATGATAACAAAAACGTTTAACCGCACTTCGCTTTTCTGTTTTTCTATCAGCTGAAGATTGATTTTTATGTTCATATAACTGTGTATTAACAAATAAAAATGGTAACGTAGCCAAAATGGCAAACACCAAACTTAAAACAAATATAATTACCAAATTCATGATTTCATCCTTTCAATGCAATCTATAGTTTAATAGTGTTATTCCCTTTTTGAATATTTTAATACCTACCATGTTCTAAATATCTACTTTTCAGTCACTAGCACTTTTACACTACACACTTCTATATTATTATGTTTTATACTGATGATAATTCACTAAAAAATGAAAGGTTGTACCTAAATGTATTTACAAAATTATCCTTTATGGCAAGTGATCAATAATAGTAACAAGCACTTTATGATTCAAGAAGATAAAACTTCTTTATCTATTGTTAGCCCTATAAATGAGTATGCATTTGGTATATTAAATCAATTGCATTTCACAACAGAAAATAACGAGATTCAACAAATAACACTCGAAAATAATAGTACAGAATTACATATCTCATATGATTTGGCACAACGTACGATCACCATTAATGATGCATAATGCCAATAATAAGTTGTGCATCATTCAATTACGCATCCTAACTGTTGTCTAATTTTAAATTTCGTACAATTAAGCATTGTTTTTTATAATATAGGGACTGCAACACAAAAATGTATAACTTCCACATATACTATAAGTACATTGTTACACAAAGGAGGTTGTACAAATGAATTGGGCAGAAATTGTTAATGGTGTTATCCAAGTTGTGAAAGCTATTGTAGATGCATTTGCATAATTAATCTAAGTATTAACATTGGTGAAGTAAGCTTAAATTGCTTACTTCACCTTTTTTATTTCTTTGACATTTAACTTGAGTGAAACGGGTACAGTTAACTAACGAATAAAATCCAGTTATAACTATATTAGGGACGTGAAAACAATGAAATATTTAAAACATATTCTACTAATTGTCACTGGTCTCATCGTAGTACGCGCACTGTTGTTAAATGTAAACGAACAAAATGAAGGGAAAATCGAAAATAAAGTCAATATTGAAGCCAAAAAATAGAACTATTTTAGCCTCCTAATCAATCTATATTTACTTTGGAACGGTTTAAGCGCATAGCACATTAATTGTGCTATGCACTTCTTTGTATGATACGATTAATTTAAGTAAATTGAGGAGCAGAAAAGTTATGCACCACATTAAAGGTTCACTAGAAAACAACCAAATTTATATTTATTTTATTTCTATTATTATCGCAATTATTTTAGGTTTAAGCTCTGTCGAAATTGGCCAGCTATTGGAGTCATGGATTACGTTATTGCTCGCCATTTTAATGTTTTCTATGTTTACACAAATTCCTTTTACAAAATTAAAGCAAGCGTTAAACCATACAAAATTCATTGGCGTGTTACTACTTACTAATTTTGTAGCAATTCCAATTCTAGTTTTCATCTTAATCCAGCTATTTCAAATAGAAACTAAACCACTAGAGCTAGGTATTTATTTAGTATTGCTTACACCTTGTATTGATTATGTCATTGTATTTACTCATCTTGGTAAGGGAGATGCTTCACTCATAACTATAGCAACGCCGATATTATTAATTGTTCAAATGTTATTACTGCCTATATACTTAACACTGATGTTAGATTACCCCTTGCAAGAGCTAATCGTATTTGAACCTTTTGTCACATCTTTCGTAGTCATCATAGTGGTACCGTTATGCTTAGCGATATTATTACAATATTTTAGTAAGTGGCAACCGTTAATACTTCGTACGCAACAACTAACATCATGGCTTCCAGTACCTATGATGTCATTGGTTTTAATTGCAGTTATCAGCTCTCAAATCAATAAAGTTTTAGCTTCCGCAGAAATAGTATTCACAGTAATTCCGATTTACGTCTGTTTTTTATTATGCGCACCTATTTTAGCACTATTGACTGGAAAACTTTTTGGCTTATCTATTATTGAACAACGTACTTTGACATTTAGTACGAGTACCCGAAATTCACTTGTAGTATTACCGCTTGCCTTAGCATTACCGAGTGAAATAGCGCTCATTACCTCAACGGTTATCATTACCCAGACGATAATTGAACTTATTGGCGAATTAGTTTATATTCGAGTGTTCCCTAAAGTGATTAACTAACGTCATTATAGATCATTAAAATAAGCGTGGCATATAGCTTTAATGTTATATACCACGCTTATGTCATTTAAAATTTGCATTGAAAACATGCTTTGTTAATGTTGTATACCTTTGTCACTTACTAAGATAGCACAGCGCAGTATTAGTTATAATTGACATAATAACCACGCCATATTATAGCTTTAATTCCATATCGTAGTGTGGTATACCATCTTCTAAATATTCTTCTGAAACGATTTGAAAACCAAACGAAGTATAAAATGCTTTCAAATAAGTTTGCCCCGCTATTTTAATTATTTCTTGTGGATACCTTATATTAATTTCATTGATTGTTTGGCTGACGATTTGTCGACCAATATCTTGTCCTCGATATTGTTGGTTTACCAAAACACGGCCAAAATGTACAGCGTCATCTTGTTTATATATTCGTGTATATGCAACAATTGTTTCCCCATTTTTATAAAAAACATGTAGTGCTTGTTTATCAATACTATCTACTTCTTGATAACTGCATTGTTGTTCGACTACAAAAACATTAATTCGTTCACATATAATATTAAATAGTTCATCTTTTGATAACATCTCATATGATTTTACATGCAATTCCATCATTATTCCCCTATCTCGTTAATTTAACATGCGGTAACTTAATATAAGTTTAGCAGTTTTCCATGTTTGATTTCATTGTTTTAGCAAAATCTTGTTCATTATTATCACTAGTCTATCCCAACTGTACAATGACATTATCTTTGTCTTGCTGTAATTACGTTGGCTAAGATTATATGCAGCAAATAAGTGCGTAATTTGAATGGTAAATTTTGACCATATTGCATCATTTGAGCGTGTGCCCTCATATTTATCTAATAATCGGATTAAATCTTCAATCAATGCTGTTTCACTTAGAAAATGACTAATAACAGAATAGAACAATCCTCGCAATTTTATTTTGCGAGGATTGTTCTATTCTGTTATTAACTTAAATTTAAAATGTACTATTTATTATATTTTTCATATTCAACATACAAATGTAGCATTAGTGTTGACCATGTAACATCCATTTCACATTGTATTTGTCAGTAAAAACAGCCATTTTACCACCCCAAAATTGTTCTGCTAATGGCATGGCTACCTCAATAGATTCATGTTGACTTACACGTTCATATAAGGCTTCTACTTCTCTCGTATCCGCTTCATTATTAAGATCATAATCAATTAATAAAGCAATACTATCATTAATCTTTGAATTCCCTCCAAACGCATCTGAAGCTAAGACAGTAGTACCAGCAATTTTAAATTCAGCATGCATAGTTGCATTTTCTGCTTCTGTTTCTGCAAGACCAAAATTGCTCGCTTGATTAGCATCTACAGGTAGACGTTGGATATCTGTAGCACCAAAAACTGCTTCGTAATATGCTAAGGCTTCTTTAGTGTTATCAAATGTTAAATACGGTATTAATGAACTCATATTAATGTCCTCCAGAGCTATAGAATTAAATTTTTATCAACTTAAATGCATAATATGTTGCTATTAAGGATGATGTAATTTTCTTGTTTTATGGTCATCCTGTTAAATAACTTACCCAGCTCATAACACAAAAAAACACTTATCCGGAGATAAGTGTTTTAAAAGCTATTAAATTATAATTTAATAACGTTAGCAGCTTGGTCGCCTCTGTCGCCATTAACGATTTCGAATTCTACTGCTTGTCCTTCTTCTAATGATTTGTAACCTTCTTCAGAAATAGCTGAGAAATGTACGAATACATCGTTACCATCTTCTCTTTCGATGAAGCCAAATCCTTTTTCTGCGTTAAACCATTTTACTGTACCTTTATTCATAAAAAATACCTCCTTGTGCTTTTGCACAAAATATTTGTAATCGTTCAATAACACATAGGAGTAAAATTCTTACGAATAAAACTACATACATATATAACGAACTCGAATTACTTATCTTTAGTATACAGTATTTGTAGGACATGTCAAACAACTGTTTACCTTTTCGAAAAATTAACTAAATTTTTTCAATAACACATCAAATATTTTAGTTGGTAAAACAGCATGTAAAAAAACTAATGGTTTTGCTGCAAATCCAACTAGATAATGCGCTTTGCTTTTTTTACTTTCAATTGACTTCACTATATACTTTGCAATAACTGCCGGATCAGACATCATATCTTTCTCATATCGTTTTCGTAAACCTTGAGCAATTTTTGTCGCAGTCACTTCATAAGCGCCACCACGTGCTGAACGCTCTAAATTATCTGCAGAGATGAGTGCCCAATCTGTTTTAACAGAACCTGGTTCTATAAGTACAACGTCTATTCCAAAATCAGAAACTTCTAACCGTAAACTACCACTAAATCCTTCTAAAGCATACTTTGTAGCACTATACCAACCACCTAAATAAGCTGGAATCTTTCCGGACATTGAAGAAATATTGATAATCTTTCCGTAACGTTGTTGGCGCATATATGGTAGTACTAATTTAATCAGCTTAGCAACAGCAAATAGATTCACTTCAAATTGTCTTTTTGCTTCCTCTTCCTCTACATCTTCAATTGCTCCAAACGAACCATACCCTGCGTTATTAATTAACACATCTATACGATGTTCTTTTTCAATTAATGTATCAATCGTATTGTGTATCGAGTCATTATTTGTAACATCTAATTTAATTGGTGTGACACCGAATTTTTCTAATACTTTCATCGCTTCGACACGACGCGCAGCACCATAAACTTTATACCCCTTTTGCGCAAGTAATTTGGCAGTTTCAAATCCTATACCACTACTTGCACCAGTTATTAATACTACTTTCATTTTATAATCATCCTTTATAGTTGTTACATCCCATTTTAATAACTTAATAATAAATCTTTCATGGATGCATTATAGCATTTGCATATAATTCAGTCGCATTATAACCCTACTGTAAAATAATTTTAATATTATGTTATAACTCACCCAAGTTATATTCTTTGTGCCACTAATTTTTAAGCTTCCTTTATTACAGTATTGTAAAGATCATTACAGCAATACAAAATTACAAAATCCACTAGCAACATCAATAAATATAAGGTACAATACAATTACTATTTTAATTATTAATAAAAATAGCTGTTTTTTATAGAGAATTATTCTGAATTATGTTTATGTTACTTTCACAGTGGAATAATAGTACTTACGATACATATTTATATCGCTTACATAAATCATTAAAATAATTGTTCGATATCTAGCTCAAATGTATAATACAAATTATAAAATAATAAATTATCCAAAAGTTATATTGTAAATAACACTCTATAACAAGTCATTACTAAATTGTCTTATATATTAATAAAACCTCACATTGATATAGAGCTAAAAGCTTTTGTATAAGTTATTGTTAAAAACAAAGGTGGAAAATTATGAAAAAGTACGTATTAATTGGTATTGTCTCAATATTAAGTTTTTTAGGATTTCGCTTTTTAGTTGCTAATCCATCAACAGAATTTGACGAATTTGAAGGAGTAGATCACGAAGAGGCAGATGAAGATCGCTCAGATGATCAATTTTAGTCTAATAAATCACGTATCATTTTAACTGGTGTAACTCGTTGTACGAAAGTGTTACACCAGTTTTTGTTCGTACCATAATAGGTCTAACAACATAAAAAAGCCACAGTTAAGTGGCGCTGCAAATTGAATCATAAATTATTATTATTACTCTATAGGTGTTGTTAATCACATACCACCTATTGTTCTATATCAAACCATTACATGAATAACATTAAATATAAAAAAGAGAAAAAGCATGTATTCGTAACTGCACTGTTGATTTACGGATACATGCTTTGTTATTTATTACGTTTAATTTGCTTGTTGATCATCTTCAGCTAATTCTAGCGTCATAGACGTAGGATTGTTGAAAAAGCCAATTTTTGAATATAAATGCGCACCATCACTTGATGCTTTTAAGTTCACTACGTTAACATCTAACATCTTACATTGCTTTATTAATTGGTCGATAACTTGCTTTCCTAGTCCTAAACCTCTATATGCTTGTTTCGTATATACATTTGTTATATAACCTTCTTGACCAGTGTAATTATCATATGCTGGTGGAATTTGTTGAATAACCACAGCGCCTGTAGATACAATTTCTCCATTATCTATTAAAAATATTTGATATATATGTTCCTTCTCAAACACTTCTTCGAAATATTGTTTCATATTATCATCAATATTGACCGTTGGTAACATACCTTGATCTAATAATTGAGCTTTTCTTAATTCAATAATTGTTTCTATATCATTTTTATTTGCGATTCTCATCTCCATTTTTAAATTGCTCCTTTTTTAAAGAAATATCAGCACATAAATTTACTATAAAAAGTAGCAATTATCAACTGTTTAACACAAAAAAAGACGACATTTTCGTCGTCTTTTTCACAGCTTAAATTAAATCGTTTTCAAATATTCTTGACCTTCTTTTTTATCGTAAACGCCTTCAGTCTTAGCAATATAGATAGACGCTACAGAGTTACCTAATACATTTACACAAGTACGTAACATTTCTAAAATACGGTCTA
>ERZ1023396.31-NODE-31-length-94321-cov-6.946481_pt1 | contig 94321 bp, 116 predicted proteins | sample MGYA00380504_ERZ1023396 | MGnify/ENA primary metagenome ERZ1023396 (study PRJEB33173, sample SAMEA4830410) | metagenome | study: EMG produced TPA metagenomics assembly of the PRJEB25223 data set...
CATTTTCAATGCAGTCAGCTACTGCCAATATGAAAAGAGACTAGGACGAATCAATGTCATCCAAGCCTCCATACCGTAGAAAAATTCTTTGCATTAATTTGCGAAAGGTTTGTTTATTTTCTATTTATATAGGTTTGTCAAAATAGTAGTGCTTTTTCGTATATTTACGTTAGTAGGAGATAATGTCGACCTATCGAATCATCTGATACATATATAACCTATATCCTGTTGACAGTGATTTATGCCGACTCCTGTGGGTAAAGCACTAGCCGAAGACTACAGGCTGAGGCAGTGCCCACGGAAAGCGTGCATAAAAACTGCCAATATACCAAACAGTCAGCTACTACCAATATGAAAAGAGGTTGGAACAAATCAATATTGTTCCAACCTCTTATTTACTATTAATTATTGTAAGCCTTTGTCTTGGCTATTGCTTGAACTTTGGCTTTTTTCATTTTTTTGTGACCATTCTTTTTTAGTCATTACATCTTCAACATGCATATTAACTTCCACAACGTCTAAACCTGTAATATATTTAACTTGTTCTTTCACTAATTCAGTCACTTTGCGGAAGATTTTTGGTGCTGATTCACCATATTCTACGATAACTTTTAAATCAACTGCAGCTTGTTTTTCACCGACTTCAACGCTTACACCACGTGTTACGTTACCACTAGTATTTCCAAATGAATTAGAAATACTGTCGACGAATCCGCCTTTCATTTCTAAAATACCATTAACTTCACGAGCTGCAATACCAGCAATTTTTTCAATAACTTCATCTGAGAAAGTTAATTTGTTTGAGAATTCTGGTTCTTGTTTGTCTTGTTGCTGTTGTTGTTGTAATTCTTGTTCTTTTTCATTTACACCTGTTTGGTTGTCATAAGCTTGTTTAGCTTTATTGTTATCTACTGCCATATTTATTTCTCCTTTTTTTATGAAATTAATCATTTATTATTATTGCTTCCGATGAAGACTATAGCTTTAACTCCACCGGTTAAGGAAGTTTAAGAAATCTTGCTTACGGTCTTTAGTATACCCGATACCAATACCGATTAAACACAATATAATAATTAATATAGTTTTCCAAAAGCCGAGTGTTAAAAATAATATTGCGATAATTAAGAAGGCTAGAAAACCGATAATACGCCATTTAAATGTTTTGAAAAAATCCACTACTACTTGTGTTGAATCTTGTTCATTTTGATTGTTATTGTTAGTCATGATTACCCTCCCTTACAACACGCGTTGACCTGAAGATTTTTGATCTCTAACGTTAACTTCTAATTTTTTAACTGGAATTTCTGTAAAGTGTTCAACATTTTGTTTAATGTCTTCTCTCACTTGTTCAGTTAAACTACCAACTTGTACGTCACCTGGTACAAAGAAATCTGCTTTGATTGTTATATGCGGATTTTTCTTTTTATTATAAAGCTTTGCGACTACATTCGGTTGTCTAATTTCGTCATATTTCACTACTGTGTCATAAGCCGATTTTTCAACTGCTTTACGGGAGACATAAATATGTCCATCTGCGTAATTTTTATATAAGCCTGGCTTTCTGTGTGTCGGTTTAAATAAGCTAAATACTAAAATCAAACCTATTAAAATTAGAAAGGCTGCTAACCCAATCAATGTAGGTTTAAACCAACTATATTGTAATAAGTAATCTTGATATTTTGTTATTCTAGAATCGTCAAGGTACATAAACAATAAGAAACCAACAATGACGACAATTAAGAGCCCTAAAATAAAGTTTTTTAGTCTTTTCACCCGTATGACACCTCCTATGCATTTTTATTATGTACAAGTACAACGAGCCATACAGAAGTATTACCCCGTTTGTTAATCTTAAAAACGTTATTTTATTTTTTTTATTACAATTTTCTTTTAAACATGTACTAGTAGATAAAATTTCGTCATATATAATAACTTAGCTATCAAATTGTACCTGTCTTATTTAATCTTCTTTCATTTTTAATTCCTGATGTTTCGACTGAGCTAACTTAAACTGTTGATTTCTCGGCTTTTCAATCGCTAAAGATTTAAATAACGACCATATCATTAATATAATTACTATTGAAAATGGTAGTGCAGCAATAATCAGTAAATTTTGTATGGATTGAGTACCACCTGTATAAATCATGATCATTGCAAACAGCGCTAAAATTACTCCCCAACTTACTTTGACAAAACTTGTAGGATTAATATGTCCTTTCGAGCTGAGCATTCCTAACACATAGGTAGCTGAATCAGCTGAAGTAACAAAGAAAATCATGATAACTACTAATGTTATTAAACTTAATATAAATCCTAACGGATAATGTTCTAATGTAGCAAAAGTAGCCGTTTCAGTTGCATACTTAGCTATATCTGCTATACCATGCTGCTGCAAATAAATAGCTGATGTGCCAAATACTGCAAAGAATATGAAACAAACAAGTGCCGGTACGAATAACACACCTAAGATAAATTCTTTGATAGTTCTACCGCGTGAAACACGTGCAATAAAGATACCAACAAATGGTGCCCATGAAATCCACCATGCCCAGTAGAAAATAGTCCAATTTTGTAGCCATTGGAATTTCTCTCCACCAGATTGTGGAATACGTAAACTCATTTTGAAAAAGTTGGCAATGTAATCTCCCAAGCCATTAGTGAAAGTATTTAAAATACTCAATGTTGGTCCTACACAGAATAAGGCAACTAATACGACAAAAGCTAATGCCATATTAATATTACTAAGGCTTTTAATTCCTTTATTTATACCTGACCACGCTGACCAAGTAAATAAGATAGTAGCAATAATTATAATAACAACTTGAACACCAAAATTAGATGGTATATTGAATAAAAAGTTTAAACCTTCGTTAATTTGTAAAGCTCCAAAACCTAATGTAGCTGCCACTCCAGTAACTGTCGCAATAATGGCCAGTACATCTATCGCTTGTCCTAGAGGACCACGCATAGTTTTTTCGCCAAACAATGGCATTAAAGTTGCACTAACAAGGCCGGGATAACCTTTATGAAAACTAAAATAAGCAAATATTAAAGCCACAATCCCGTACACAGCCCATGCATGAACACCCCAATGGAAAAATGAAAATTGCATTGCTTCATTGATAGCTGTTTGTGTTCCAGCTTTATGTATTGGTGTCATAGTGTAAGCATGACTTATAGGTTCTGCAGTAGTCCAAAAGACTAAACCTATACCCATACCAGCACTAAATAACATCGCAAACCATGATTTTAGTGAGAATTCAGGGTCTTCCCCCTCTTCTCCTAAAGTAATACTGGCATATCTAGAAAATAATAAATAAATACAAACTATTAAAATAAATAATACTAATAGTAAATAGTACCAGCCAAAATTAACTGCTATAAAGGAAGTAATATTTTGAGTTATAGTTTCCAGTGTCTTTGGCCATATAGCTCCATAGATTACAAATCCAGTACAGATAAGTAATGCAATCCAAAATACTCCTGTAATTGATTTCTTTCGCATAATTCATTCACTCCGGTTAATTGATATATAACTTATACCCTACGACATGCAAATTATACATTTAATGCATCTTTAACTAATAAAAAATGGCGAACATAACAATCTATAATTGAAATAGATCGTTATATTCGCCTTCATATTTTAGCAAAGCTTATAAATTGTGTAACTTTATATAATTGTATTCACTTGATACATTAATTCTTGTGTTTACTATTAGTTGTTAGTTCAATCATTTGTTAAGTTAATAACTAATTTTCCAATCATCTGATTAGACTCTAATAGTTCATGTGCAGAATAAAGTGATTCTGCCGTTAAACCTTCAATAACTTTATTTGTGGTAGGTTGGTAGATTCCTGCTTCAAAGTTAGCAGTAACATCATTTAAATAACGATGATGCATAATCATATCATCCATTTTATGCAAAGGTCTTGAATACATATATTCATGTGTAAAAGTCACACTTTTATTTTTTAATAAGTTTAAATCTTGTTTGTCATTAAATGCTACAATAGTAGCAATTTTTCCACGTGGTTTGACTAAATCAATCATAACTTCGTAATACATGTCAGTACTAAATGTACAAAATACAAAATCTACTTCTGCTAACTCATTTGATTTAAACGCTGCTCTCAAATCTTCTTTATGGTTAAGTACTATGTCAGCACCCATTTGTTGCGACCATTCTACTGTCGCATCACGAGAAGCAGTTGTAATAACGTAGAGTCCATACTGTTTAGCAATTTGTGTAGCAATACTGCCTACTCCACCAGCTCCATTGATAATAAGTATAGACTTCCCTACATTATCTTCAGCAATATGGGAAATACCGAATACATCAAATAAAGTTTCTGACGCTGTTAACGCAGTTAATGGAATGCCTGCAGCTTCTGTATTGGATAAATTTTGAGGTTTCAAAGCAACAAGCTGCTCATTAACAAGTTGATATTCTTGATTTGAACCTTGACAGTCTGGTGAGCCTGAATAATACACGGTGTCACCAATATCAAACAGTGTTACATTATCACCTATGGCCTCTATTGAACCAACACAATCATAGCCTAGAATCCTTGGTCCGTTTTGTACCGGGGATTGTCTAATTTTAGTATCAACAGGATTCACACTAATCGCTTCGACACGAACCAGTAATTCTTTATCATGTGGTTGAGGTGTATCAATATCTAATTCGTAAAAATGATTTCCTTCTTCTAATGAAAAAGCACGATCTGCAACTATTGCTTTCATGTTATGTCATTTCCTTTCTATTCGAGATCTTTTACACGTACAACTTGTTTACCAAAATTATCACCAGTAAATAAATTTCTAAATGCTTGTGGTAAATGCTCAAAGCCATCCATAATTGATGTTTTACTTTTAATTTTATCTTCTGTTACCCATTGTGCAAGTTCTTTACTAGCATTTGCAAAATCATCTGCATAATTTGCAACAATGAAACCTTGCATTAGTGCTTGTGATTTAATTAATATCGGCTGAATTCTAGGACCATGATCTATTTCTACGTCATTATATCCTGAAATTGCTCCACAGACAGGGATACGTGCAAATTGATTTAAATGCTTCAATACTTCATCAGCGACATGGCCACCAACATTTTCGAAGTATACATCTACACCATCTGGCACAGCATCTGCTAATAATGAGGCATATTGTGAATCTTTATAATCAACGGCTGCGTCAAATCCTAATTCTGTAACGAGATAATCAGTTTTTTCCTTACCACCCGCTATACCAACAACACGTGCACCTTTTAATTTGGCAATTTGACCTACTACAGAGCCGACTGCACCAGACGCCGCAGAAACAACTACAGTTTCACCTGCTTTAGGTTGCCCAATTTTTAATAAACCATGATACGCCGTTTGACCTGTCATACCTAAAACACTTAAATATAAATGTAGAGGTATGTCAGTTTGAGTTACTTTAGTTACATCATCTGGTTGAATATTGACAGCTGTTTGCCACGGTAAACGGCCGACTACAATGTCACCATTACTAAATCCTTGTGCTTTACTCTTTATTACTCGAGCGACAATATGACCATTTAATGGTTTATTTACTTCAAATGGCTGTACATAAGACTTACCTTCATTCATTCGTCCTCTCATATAAGGATCTACAGAAATATAAATTGCTTCAACTTGTATTTCTCCGTCACTAGGGTCTGCTAAATCCACGGTTTCATATTTAAACACATCGTCCGTAGGTACACCTTGAGGTCTTTTGGCTAATAGAATTTGTTCAGCTTTCATAATTTATCGCCTCCGTATAAAAATAATATTTCAAGTTAATTCTATATTTACCTCTTACTGGAATCAATCAAAGTGATTAATTAATTAGTGAATGTTATGATAATCGTATTATTATGGTCAATATGGAGGAACGTGTGGGATGAAATTAAGTATTTTAGATTATGTGCCAATTTTTGAGGGCGAAAATGCCACATCTGCATTAAATCATACTATTGCCTTAGCTAAAGTTGCTGAACAGTATCATTATCATCGCTATTGGATTGCAGAGCATCACCAAGTATTTTCGGTTGCTTCGAGTGCTCCTGAAATGATTATGATGTCACTGTTAGAAAATACAACATCAATTAATATAGGTAGTGGCGGTGTTATGTTGCCACATTATAGTGCATATAAAGTAGCAGAACAATTTAAAACAATGGAAGCTAGACACCCCGGTCGTGTTGACTTAGGTATAGGACGTTCACCGAGTTTTCCAAACGTTAACGCTGCATTAAACGAAAACAAAACAGCAACTGTAAATTACGAGCAACAACTCATCGATTTATCGACATATTTTAATGATGACATAAACACACACAATCGTTTTCACGCATTGTATGCTACACCTATGATTAGTACACAACCTTCAATGTATTTACTTTCTACTAGTGTAGATAGTGCAAAATTAGCTGCTAAACAAGGCTTACCTCTAGTAGTAGCATTGATGGGACAACCGACAACGAAAATTAAACAAATGATTCAAACTTACAAGCAAGAATACTTGCAATATCGTCACGAACAACCACCTTATGTCATCGTTGCTACTTTTGTCATTACAGCTGATACTCAAGAACAAGTCTCCGCTTTAGAGCAGCCTTTTCATTTATGGTTATTACGGATAAATTATTTAGATCAACCTACTGTTTATCCTTCTATTGACTTTACTGTCAATCGTGGTTTTTCTGCACGTGAATATCAAAAATTCGAACAAAATAAACGTCGAGTCATAGCTGATACCCCTAATAATGTTAGACAGCGATTGTCATCATTAGCTACAGAATATAACGCTGATGAAATTATGATACTTCCCCATGTATATGGAACAAATAATCGTATTCGTTTAGTTGAACTTTTAGGACAATTAAATGATGACAACTAAGTAATATATTTAAAAGAACTAGCCAGAAATTTGGGGTTAGTTCTTTTATTTTATTCAGAGTGAAATTAAAACATAAAAAAAGCACTTCCCAATTGGGAAGTGCTTTGAAATGACACCAATAATTAACGTTTTGAGAATTGTGGTGAACGACGTGCTTTTTTAAGACCTGGTTTTTTACGTTCTTTCATACGTGGGTCACGTGTAAGTAATCCAGCACGTTTTAATGAAGATCTGTATTCAGGATCTGCTTCTAATAATGCACGAGAGATTCCGTGACGGATAGCTTGTGCTTGTCCAGTGAATCCTCCACCGTGAACATTTACTAATACATCGTAGTTACCTTTTGTTTCTGTAACGTCGAATGCTTGGTTAATGTCTAAAATCAATGATTCAAATGGTAAGTAGTCACGTACGTCACGACCATTAACTGTCATGTTACCTTCACCTGGTACTAAACGTACACGTGCTACTGAGTTTTTACGACGGCCTGTGCCTTTATATTCAACTTGTGCCAATGTAATTTCCTCCTTCTAATTAACCACGTAACTCGTAGTTTTCTGGTTGTTGTGCAGCGTGTGGATGTTCAGCGCCACCATATACAAATAATTTTTTGCCTTGTTTTTCGCCTAAACGAGTGCTTGGTAACATACCTTTAATTGAAGTTTCAAGTAAACGTTCTGGATTTTTTTCTCTTAATTCACCAGCAGTAACTGATTTGATACCGCCTGGGTGATTTGAGTGACGATAGTAAACTTTGTCTTGTGCTTTGTTTCCAGTGAATTGGATTTTACCAGCATTGATGATGATTACATAATCACCTGTATCAACGTGTGGTGTGTAAGTTGCTTTATTTTTACCGCGTAAGATAGTTGCTACTTCTGAAGATAAACGACCTAATGTTTGTCCTTCAGCATCAATAACATACCATTTGCGCTCAATGTTTGCTTCATTAGCCATAAATGTTTGACGCATAATAATTGTCCTCCTAAGAAATAAATGTTTCGTCTTTTGTTAGTACATAATTTGTTACGATGTAAAGCTGAGATTTCATTTATTTGTTAACTGTTGTTCTACCTGCTTATATATCTAGTAACACAATAAGTTTCCGGGGCTTATCGTGGGGTGATATAAAACAATACCGTTAGTAATCTTATAATTTTTATGTCTATTTGTCAATCTAATTTAGTCATTTTGTAATGATTTTTTTCTGTGAATTGTTATGTCATTTCCAAAATCTTCTAATAGTGTTGCTTCTGACAAATAAACATGCTCTAAATAAAGTCCTTCTGCAGGTGCAGTAAATGGCACTTCATTTCTATCTTTAGATTCGAGCAAGCGGGGAACATCTTCAGGCTGCCGTTTGCCTTTACCTACTTCAATTAAAAATGCCACCAATACTCTAACCATATTATATAAAAAACCTGATCCGGTAACGACATAGTCAAAACCATCTGAGTTAGCTATAATTTCACTTTGATATAAAGTTCTAACTTTACTTTCTACTTCTGTTTTTTGGGAACAAAATCCTGTAAAATCATGTGTGCCAACAAAAGCTTGTGCAGCTTGATTCATTTTAGTTAAATCTAACTGGACATTTACGTGCGTTTTTAAGCCACTTTGGAATGGATCACGCTGTGAAGTTTGATACACTTTATAACGATACGACTTTCCTAAACAGTCATATCTACAATGAAATTCATCATCCACAACAGTTACATCATGCACAAGTATATCATCTGGTAAGGCACTATTCATAGCATATTTCCACTTTTCTGGTGCAATATTTAACTCCGTATCAAAATGAAAATATTGTTCTAACGCATGGACACCTCTATCAGTCCTACTTGTCGGGTGAATACGAACATGTCGCTTATGCATGCGTTTTAAGATTTTTTCAAATTGTTGCTGCACAGTTCTACCTGATTGCTGAATTTGAAAACCCATAAACTGTGTTCCTAAATATGAAATTTTAACTAATATACGCATGATTTACACTCCTAAATATTTCAACAAAATTAAAACAATTATAATGGGTATAATTGTTAATATAACTAATGTGTCAGTTTGCTTCCATTCTAGCTTGCGATAACTAGACCTAATAGCGTTAGTATCATAGCCTCTCACTTCCATAGCAATAGCCAAATCTTCGGCACGTTGAAATGCAGATATAAATAATGGAATTAGTAAAGGAATAAATGCCCGTACTCGATTCACTATACTGCCTGCGCTAATTTCAGACCCCCGTGATTTTTGTGATAAGATAATTTTATCTAGTTCAACCATTAACGTAGGTATAAATCTCAATGCAATCGACATCATCATACTTAATTGATGTACAGGTATCTTAATTAGTTTTAAGGGGGCTAATAATTTTTCAAAGGCATCTGTCAGATCTATAGGGCTTGTTGTGAGTGTCATAATTGTTGAAATCATCATAATAAACATCAGTCTCAAAACAATAAATATACCCTCTAAAATACCCTCTGTATCAATAGATATAAAGCCTATTTCAACTAACCGTGTGCCACCTTTAGTTAAAAATAAATGCATGATAAATGTGAATATGAGAAAAATCCAAATTGGTGTTAAACCTTTAATAAGATACCATAACTGTATCCTCGCAGCTTTTAAAATGGAAATAATTAATACAAATAACCATGCATATGTAGCAAATGAATGTGCCAGAAAAATTAAAATAATGAAGAGAAAGACAAATATTAATTTTGCTCTAGGATCTATATGATGAATAAAAGTATTAAGCGGCAAATATCTTCCAATAATAAACTTATCTTTCATTGTTTTGCCACTCCTTATACATTTTTACAAACGACTGTTCTGTTAATGCCAATTTATCAAAATGTATATTATGTTTCTGCTCAATATCTCTTTGTAATTGGACAATATCTGGTACTGCTAAATGTAATTGTTCAACATATGCTTTATCAGCAAATAACTCTTCTGGCGTACATGTGTGTACAATATGTCCTTGCCTCATTATCTTTACTTCTTCGACATAACGTGCAACGTCATTCATTTCGTGTGAAACTAAAATAATAGTTTTTTGTTCTTGTTGCTGTAAATGCTTAATTTTTTCCATAATTTGCTTGCGGCTTTGTGGATCTAATCCAGCAGTCGGTTCATCAAGAATAATAATATCAGGGTCCATTGCTAAAATAGCAGTCAATGCTATTTTGCGCATTTGACCACCTGACATTTGAAAGGGCGATTGTGACATCACTTCTCTTGTAAAACCAAAGTCTAACAATAATTGAAAGGCTTTGTGCTTAACTTTTTCAACATCCATGCCAAAATTTTTCGGTCCAAATGTTATCTCTCTCTCAATTGTATCTTCAAATAATTGAGATTCAGGAAATTGAAAAACCATACCTACATTTTTACGAATCGTACGTAAGTGCTTATCTTTGGTTTTACGCTGAATTGTTACTTCATTAAATTGCATTTTGCCAGATGTCGGTTTTAACAAACCATTAAAATGTTGAATTAAAGTAGATTTTCCGGAACCTGTTTGTCCAATTATCGCATAATACTTACCATCTTGGAATTCAGTCACTATATTATTAAGTGCTTGATACTCATACGGCGTTCCCTGTTGATAAATGAAATTAACGTGATTAAAATTAACAGTCATAGTTTATCCACCAATCCTTGATAAGTAACGTATTCTAAAGGATATCCTAATAGTTCAAGTATGCGCATAGAAAATGGTAAATCGAGGCCAATATCTTTAAGCGCTGAACCTTGATTAAATATCTCCTCTGGGGAACCACTATGGAATACCGTCCCTTTATCTAACACTATTAAGTGATCCGCCTCCATAGCTTCAGACAAATCATGTGTGATTGAAATAATCGTTACTTCTTTTTCTGCGTTTACTTGTCTAATTAATTGATTCAAATATTGTCTTCCCTCAGGATCTAACATTGAAGTAGCCTCATCCAATACGATAACTTGCGCATTTAACGCTAAAACCCCTGCAATTGCTACACGTTGTTTTTGTCCACCAGATAATGATTGCGGCTCATTTTGAGCATACTCAGTCATATCTACTTCTGCCAATGCCTGTGGAACCACTTGATGCATTTCAGCATGTGAGATTCCTTGATTTTCTAACCCAAAGGCAACATCAAACTCAACTGTAGCACCAACAAATTGATTTTCTGGATTTTGAAAGACGATTCCTACATTTTGACGTACTTCCGTTGATAAATTTTCATTTACTACTTGGCCATCATATAATACCTCTCCACTAGTGGCCTTCTCAATACCTACCATTAATTTTGCAATAGTAGATTTGCCGGAACCATTATGTCCTACAATAGATGTCCACTTTCCTTTAGGAATAGAGAAGGAGACATCACTCAATGCTAAAGGTTCATCACTTTTATAGTTAAATGAAACATCGTTAAATTGTACTATAGGTGTTGATATGTCTCCCATTTAGACTCCTCCTAAAAGCTTTATATACCTGTTCTATTTTACATGATTTTATAGTCAATGTATATCTTCTGAATAGATTAGATGATTTACTTATATAAATAAAAAAAGCCATAGCTTACACTATAGCTTAAATAAAAAAGCGCGCACCCCATCAAATATTGAGTTCACGCTTTAAACATTATTTGGTTAGATGGGGTACTCTGAGCTAGACAATATTTGTATGTGGCAAACATTATCGTTGCACTCATTTGCTTTATACGTAGTAGCACGTATATTTTATATTAAAATTATACTAATTCGATAATTACTGATTCGGCACCGTCACCGCGACGTGGACCTGCTTTAAGAATGCGAGTGTAGCCACCTTGGCGCTCAGCATAACGTTCAGCAATTTCACCGAATAATTTTTGTACTGCAGTTTGCGTAGTTTCATCTTCGTTTAGAATTTCAACATTGCGCAAAGTTTTAATAGCATTACGACGAGAAGCTAAATCGCCTTTTTTACCTAAAGTGATCAATTTCTCTACAATACTACGTAGTTCTTTTGCACGTGCTTCTGTAGTTTCGATACGCTCACTAACGATAAGTGAAGTAGCTAAATCACGTAACATTGCTTTACGTTGATCAGAAGTACGACCTAATTTTCTGTAACCCATGAGTTGACCTCCTTTTTAATTAATCTTCTTTTCTTAAGCCTAAACCTAAATCTTCAAGTTTGTATTTCACTTCTTCTAAAGATTTACGACCTAAATTACGTACTTTCATCATATCAGCTTCAGATTTATCAGCTAATTCTTGAACAGAATTAATACCTGCACGTTTTAAACAATTGTATGAACGCACGGATAAGTCTAATTCTTCAATAGACATTTCTAGTACTTTTTCTTTTTGATCTTCTTCTTTTTCAATCATGATTTCAGCATTTTGTGCTTCATCAGTTAATCCAACAAAGATGTTTAAGTGTTCAGTCATTATCTTAGCAGCTAATGAAACTGATTCTTGTGGTGTAATAGATCCATTTGTCCACACATCTAATGTTAGTTTATCAAAATCACTACTTTGTCCTACACGTGTATTTTCTACTGTATAGTTTACACGCTCAACAGGTGAATAAAGTGAATCAACAGGAATTACTCCAATTGGTAAATCACTAGTGTTATTTTGTTCAGCTAATGCGTAACCTCTACCCTTATTTGCAACAAGACGGATTTTTAAATGACCACCTTTAGATACAGTTGCCAATTTAAGTTCAGGATTTAAAATCTCAACATCACTATCATGAGTAATGTCACTTGCAGTTACTTCGCCTTCATCTTTAACATCGATTTCTAGTGTTTTATCTTCTTCAGAATAGATTTTTAACGCTAATTTTTTAACGTTCATTATGATTGTAGAAACATCTTCAACCACATTATCTATTGCAGAAAACTCGTGAAGTACACCTTCAATTTCGATATATTTTACGGCTGCACCTGGTAATGAAGATAGTAGGATACGACGTAAGGAGTTTCCTAGTGTAGTACCATAGCCACGCTCTAGTGGTTCAACAACGAACTTACCGAATTTAGCATCTTCACTAATTTCAATTGTTTCAATTCTAGGTTTTTCGATTTCTATCATTTACAAATATCCTCCTTAAGTACGTCGACTAGATTAATACTGTATTTCTCAGTGACCTGCGACAATAACAATAAATTATACGCGACGACGTTTTGGTGGACGACAACCATTATGTGGTACTGGAGTAACGTCACGGATTGCAGTTACTTCTAAACCAGCTGATTGTAATGCACGGATAGCTGATTCACGGCCTGGTCCAGGTCCTTTTACTGTAACTTCTACAGATTTTAAACCATGTTCCATTGCTGATTTTGATGCAGTTTCAGCTGCCATTTGTGCTGCAAATGGAGTTGATTTTTTAGATCCTTTGAATCCAAGTGCACCTGCTGATGACCATGATAAAGCATTACCAAATTCATCAGTGATTGTTACGATTGTATTGTTGAATGTTGAACGGATGTGTGCCACACCATTTTCAATATTCTTTTTCACTCTACGTTTACGAGATACTTGTTTACGTGCCATTTAAAATTTGCCTCCTTTACCTATTATTTTTTCTTGTTAGCTACAGTTTTAACTGGGCCTTTACGAGTACGTGCGTTGTTTTTAGTTTTTTGTCCGCGCACTGGTAATCCACGACGGTGACGGATTCCACGATAAGATGAGATTTCCATTAAACGTTTGATGTTTAAGTTTTGCTCACGACGTAAGTCACCTTCTACTTTATAACTATCTACAACTTCACGGATACGACCTAATTCATCGTCTGTTAAGTCTTTTACGCGAGTATCTGCTGAAACATTAGCTTCTTCTACAATTTTTTGTGCTGTTGTAGTACCGATACCATATACGTAAGTTAAAGAAATAACAATACGCTTTTCACGTGGGATATCAATTCCTGCTATACGTGCCATATTTATTTACACCTCTCTTTTATTAACCTTGTTTTTGTTTGTGTTTTGGGTTTTCACAAATTACCATGACTTTACCTTTACGTTTAATGACTTTACATTTTTCGCAAATTGGTTTTACTGATGGTCTTACTTTCATTTTTATACCTCCCTATATTATGGAGTGACGATTATTTATAACGATAAGTAATTCTGCCGCGTGTTAAATCATACGGAGACATTTCTACTGTTACTTTGTCGCCAGGTAGAATACGAATATAATTCATTCTAATTTTACCACTTACGTGTGCCAAAATCTCGTGACCATTTTCTAATTCTACTTTAAACATAGCGTTTGGTAAAGTATCTAATACTGTACCTTCTAATTCGATTACATCTTGTTTAGCCATTTATTAACTTCCCCCTTTTTACTATAGTTGGTTATCGTGAACAATCAACTATAACCATACGTGTCTATCAGTGCGTGTTAATAAGTTCAACAAAAATAAAAGAATTACTTTCGCTATAGCTCACTCACATTTATTTTTTCAATACGTTAATACTTACTCAAACTATGATGACTGCAATACATAGACCGTACTAAGTTGATTCTACTTTAAGTCGTCTAAGATATTAATAACGTCAGAAGTAACTTCTTTAATATCTTTAGAACCGTCAATGTTTTCAAGTACACCTTTATCTTGATAGTAAGATAAAATTGGCTTAGATTGTTTTACATTAACGCTTAAACGATTTGCAACTGTTTCAGGGTTATCATCTTCACGTTGGTATAATTTACCACCATCAAGATCACAAACGCCATCTACTTTTGGAGGATTGAATACAAGATGATAAGTTGTACCGCATGTCTCACAAATTCTACGACCTGTAAGGCGGTTCATTAATTCTTCTTCAGGTACCTCTATATTGATAACTGCATCAATGCTTCTGCCTAGCTCTTGCATAATGTCATTTAAAGCTTCAGCTTGTTCAATAGTACGAGGAAAGCCATCTAATAAGAATCCTTTTTTTGCATCGTCTTCAGAAATTCTTTCTTTAACGATACCCACAGTAACTTCATCAGGAACTAATTCTCCACGATCCATGTACGATTTAGCTTCTTTTCCTAAATCTGTCTCATCTTTAATCGCTTTTCTGAACATGTCACCAGTAGATATGTGTGGAATCGGGAATTTCTTTACAATTTCACTCGCTTGAGTTCCTTTACCTGCTCCAGGTAAACCCATTAAAATGATATTCATAAGTGCCCTCCTACAATTTATCTACCACCAAAGCCTCTATATTCTTTTTGGCCCACTTGAGCTTCAAGACTTTTCATTGTTTCAATTGCTACACCAATTACAATTAAAAGACTCGTTCCGCCAACCTGAATAGATTGCGGTAAACTCATCACTTTAGTTGCAATTATCGGTAGAATTGCAATGACAGCTAAGAAGATTGATCCAACGAATGTTAATCGATAGAGTACTCTAGTAATATATTTTTTAGTTTGTTCTCCAGGTCTAATACCCGGAACGTAACTTCCTTGTTTCTTAAGGTTTTCTGCCATCTTTTCAGGATTAACCTGTACAAACGCATAGAAATACGTAAACGCAATAATTAGTACTACATATACGATCATTCCAATATTGTTAGATGGATTTGCTACATCTGATACTTTTTGTGCCCAATCAGCATCAGGGAAGAACAGTGTTAATGTTCTAGGTAGTAAAAAGAATGCCATTGCAAAGATAACTGGAATTACCCCTGCTGAATTGACTTTTAAAGGTAGATATGTTGCTTGTGAACCTAATCGTTGCGCTGTTTGTTTCTTCGCATATTGAATTGGTATTTTACGTACAGCTTGTAGTACGAAAATTGCACCAACCGTTAATAAAACCATTCCAACTAGTAATCCAATTACTTTTAACCAAGCCATAGTTACGTCATCTTGTCCGACGAATGCTTGTTGATAAAATTGAATTAATGATGATGGAAGCGTTGATAATATTCCTGCAAAGATAATAATTGAAATACCATTACCAACACCAAATTGCGTAATTTGCTCACCTAACCATATTAAAAATGCTGTTCCAGCTGTTAATACTACAGCAATTAATAAATAACTTGTAATCGATTGATCCATGATCAATTGACCTTTTAAGTAGTTATTAAATTGGAACGCCATCCCTATAGATTGGACGAACGCAAGTATTATTGCAAAATACCGTGTAAAATTATTCAATTTTTTCCTTCCAGCTTCACCTTGTTTTGCCCATTCAGTGAATTTAGGTACAATATCCATTTGTAACAACTGCATTACAATTGATGCAGTGATATATGGCATGATACCCATTGCAAAGATTGAAAAGTTCTTCAAGGCACCGCCACCAAACGTGTTTAACAAGTCAGTGACACCTTGAGAACCTTGTTGACTATCAAAGGCAGCTGGATTAACACCAGGTGCTGGAATATAAGTACCTATTTTGAATATAACTAACATTGCGAGTGTAAAAAAGATCTTGTTACGAACTTCTTTGGTTTTAAAGAAGCTCACAAGCGTTTGAATCATTAGATCACCTCGTGTGCTCCACCTTTAGCATCAATAGCATCTGCTGCAGAAGCAGAGAATTTATGAGCTTTTACTGTCAATTTCTTCTCTAGTGAACCGTTACCTAGTACTTTAATACCAGATTTTTCACTTTTAACTACGCCAGATTCTACTAATAAAGCTGGAGTTACTTCAGTACCTTCCTCAAATTTATTAAGTTGGTCTAAGTTAACAATAGCATATTCTTTACGATTAATGTTAGTGAAACCTCGTTTTGGTAAACGACGGAATAAAGGTAATTGTCCACCTTCGAAACCTGGTCTTACACTACCACCTGAACGCGCTTTTTGACCTTTTTGTCCACGTCCACTTGTTTTACCGTTGCCTGTAGCCGCTCCACGACCGACACGGTTACGTACTTTACGAGAACCTTCAGCTGGTTTTAACTCATGTAATTTCATTTCGGCACCTCCTTAATTATTTTTCTTCTACAGTCACTAAGTGACTTACTTTGTTGATTTGCCCACGGATAGCAGGGTTATCTTCAACAACTACTGAAGAATTAGTTTTTTTCAAACCTAAAGCTTCAACAGTTTTACGTTGTGTTTCCGGACGACCAATAACACTACGAGTGAGGGTAATTTGTAATTTAGCCATAACTCTATTCCCTCCTTAATTGTATAATTCTTCTACTGATTTGCCACGTAATTTCGCAACTTCTTCAGCATTTTTAAGATTTTGTAATCCATTAAGAGTGGCGCGAACCATATTAATTGGAGTATTAGATCCTAATGATTTACTTAAGATGTCAGTAATACCAGCTAACTCTAATACGGCACGAACTGGGCCACCTGCGATAACACCTGTACCAGGTGCAGCTGGTTTCATGAATACACTACCTGAACTGAAAGTTCCTGTAATTGTATGAGGTGTAGTACCTTCAACACGTGGAACTACAACTAAATCTTTTTTAGCTGCTTCAACAGCTTTTTTGATTGCTTCTGGAACCTCTTGTGCTTTACCTGTTCCAAAGCCAACGCGGCCATTCTTATCTCCCACTACTACTAAAGCAGTGAAACGGAAACGACGTCCACCTTTTACAACTTTTGCAACACGATTGATCGTTACAACGCGTTCTTCAAATTCTTTAGTTTCTTCTTCTCTACGAGCCATGTAATTGTCCCTCCTTTAAATTAAAATTCTAAACCGTTTTCGCGAGCTGCATCTGCCAATGCTTTAATACGTCCGTGGAATAAATATCCTCCACGATCGAATACTATTGTTGATACGCCTTTGTCGCTTGCTTTTTTAGCAATTGTTTCGCCTACTTTTGCTGATAATTCAACTTTTGAAGATTCTGCATTAGCAATTTCTTTATCTTGAGTTGAAGCTTGAGCTAAAGTTACACCTTTAACATCATCGATGATTTGTGCATAGATGTGTTTGTTTGAACGGTAAACGTTTAAACGAGGTTTTTCAGCTGTACCAGATAATTTAGTACGAACACGTGCATGTCTTTTCAAACGTACTTTGTTTTTATCAATTTTGCTGATCATTTCAATACTCCTTTCTGTAGAAAGTTATTTATTATTTACCAGTTTTACCTTCTTTACGGCGAACGTATTCACCTTGGTAACGGATACCTTTACCTTTGTATGGTTCTGGTGGTCTAGTTGAACGGATGTTAGAAGCATAAGCACCAACGCGTTCTTTAGAAATACCAGTTACAGTTACAGTTGTGTTTTTCTCAACAGTGAAAGTAATGCCATCTTCAGCTTTAATTTCTACTGGGTGAGAGTAACCAACGTTTAAAATTAAGTCATTACCTTGCATTTGTGCACGGTAACCAACACCAACAAGTTCAAGTGTTTTTGTGAAACCTTGAGAAACACCTTGGATCATATTGTTAATTAAAGCACGAGTTGTACCATGTACTGTTCTGTCATCTTTAGAATCAGTAGGTCTAACAACTTCTAAAGTAGTTTCATCTTGTTTGTATGTCATTCTTTCGTTTAAAGTTTTAGATAATTCGCCTTTTGGACCTTTAACAGTTACATTGTTACCTTCTATGCTAACTGTTACGTCGCTAGGGATGTCAATAATTTTTTTACCAACACGACTCATGTTATCGCACCTCCTTATTTATTATTACCAAATGTATGCTAAGATTTCTCCACCGATATTACGCTTTCTTGCTTCTTTGTCAGTGATAACACCTTCAGAAGTTGATACTAGAGCAATACCTAAACCGTTAAGTACTTTAGGTACTTCGTTAGCTTTAGCATAAACACGTAAACCTGGTTTAGAAATACGTTTTAATCCTGTGATAACACGTTCATTGTTTTGACCATATTTTAGGAATAAACGAATTACACCTTGTTTATCGTCTTCTACAAATTCAACGTTTTTTACGAAACCTTCACTTTTTAAGATTTCGGCAATTTCTTTTTTGATATTAGAAGCAGGGAATTCTAACTTTTCGTGACGAACCATGTTTGCGTTTCTTACACGAGTTAGCATATCTGCAATTGGATCTGTGATTGTCATTGATTGTTGCCTCCTTTCAGACTCTTTTAATTACCAGCTAGCTTTACGAACGCCAGGGATTTGGCCTTTATAAGCTAATTCACGGAAACAAATACGGCATAATTTGAATTTACGATATACAGAATGTGGACGACCACAGCGTTCACAACGAGTATATTCACGCACTTGGAACTTTTGTTTTTTTTGTTGCTTAGCAACCATTGAAGTTTTAGCCACTTAATTAGCCTCCTTTTAGAGATTATTTTTGAAATGGCATACCGAATTGTGTTAACAATTCACGAGCTTCCTCGTCAGTGTTAGCAGTAGTTACGATAACGATATCCATTCCACGTACTTTTGATACTTTGTCATAGTCAATTTCAGGGAAAATTAATTGTTCTTTAACACCTAATGTGTAGTTACCGCGACCATCGAATGCAGTTTTAGAAACACCGCGGAAGTCACGAACACGTGGTAATGATACAGCAATTAATTTATCTAAAAAGTCATACATTCTTTCGCCACGTAAAGTAACTTTAGCACCGATTGGCATACCTTCACGTAAACGGAATGTTGCAACTGATTTTTTAGCTTTTGTAACTAATGGTTTTTGACCAGTGATTTGTTCTAATTCTTCTACAGCGTTATCTAACACTTTAGAGTTTTGAACAGCGTCACCGACACCCATATTTACAACGATTTTTTCGATTTTTGGTACTTCCATTACTGAACTATAATTAAATTTCTTAACCAAGCTTTCAGCAACTTCTGTATTGAATTTTTCTTTTAAACGGTTCACAGTGGATCCTCCTTTCAACTAGTTATTAGTTATTAGATTTGATTTCTTCGCCTGATTTTTTAGCGATACGAACTTTTTTACCATCTTCGAATTTATATCCAACACGAGTAGGTTCATTCGTTTTTGGATCTAATAATTGTACGTTAGAAACATGGATAGCTGCCTCTGTTTCTAAGATTCCACCTTCAGGGTTAAATTGAGTTGGTTTTTGGTGTTTTTTGATAAAGTTGACACCTTCCACAACGACACGGTCTTTTTTAGGTTCAGTTGATAATACTTTACCTTCTTTACCTTTGTCTTTACCTGCGATAACTTTTACGTTGTCACCTTTTTTGATATGCATGTGTGGCACCTCCTTAAGCTTATATATTATAAAAGATTATTATAGTACTTCTGGAGCTAATGATACGATTTTCATGAAGCTACCTTCACGTAATTCACGAGCAACAGGACCGAAAATACGAGTACCACGTGGGCCTTTGTCGTCACGGATGATGACACATGCATTTTCATCAAATTTGATATATGAACCATCGTTACGACGTACGCCAGATTTTGTACGTACGATAACAGCTTTAACTACTTCGCCTTTTTTAACAACGCCACCTGGTGTAGCATTTTTAACAGAAGCAACGATTATGTCACCAATATTAGCTGTTTTACGACCAGATCCACCTAATACTTTGATTGTAAGAACTTCACGAGCACCAGAGTTATCTGCTACTTTTAAGCGACTTTCTTGTTGGATCATGAGTTAAACCTCCTTTATCTATAGTGTTTATTATATGATTACTGATTCTTCAACAATTTCGACTAAACGGAAACGTTTAGAAGCTGATAAAGGACGAGTTTCTTGAATCTTAACGATGTCCCCTAACTTAGCTGAGTTGTTTTCATCATGAGTTTTATATTTTTTAGAGTATTTTACTCGTTTACCGTATAATTTGTGTGTTTTGTATGTTTCTACAAGTACAGTTACAGTTTTGTCCATTTTATCTGAAACGACTCTACCTACATAAACTTTACGATCATTTCTTTCGCTCACTTTTGTAACCTCCTCTTTCAATTAATTATTGATTAGCTTTACCTTGTTCAATTTCTCTTTCACGAGCAACAGTTTTTAGACGGGCAATCGTTTTTCTGACTGTGCGAATACGTGCAGTTTCCTCTAATTGACCTGTAGCTAACTGAAAGCGTAGGTTAAAAAGCTCTTCTTTCGAAGATTTGATTTGTGCTTCAATCTCTGAAGTGGTTAAGTCTCTAATTTCCTTAGCTTTCATTTGTTTCACCACCCAATTCTTCACGTTTTACAAACTTAGTTTTAACTGGAAGTTTGTGACTTGCTAAACGTAATGCTTCACGCGCAACGTCTTCGTTAACGCCTGCAATTTCAAATAAAATTCTACCAGGTTTTGCTACTGCAACCCAGCCTTCTACAGCACCTTTACCAGCACCCATACGTACTTCTAAAGGTTTTTTCGTATATGGTGTATGAGGGAAGATTTTAATCCAAACTTTCCCGCCACGTTTCATGTAACGTGTCATTGCAATACGAGCTGATTCGATTTGACGAGATGTGATCCAAGAAGTTGTAGTTGCTTGTAAACCATACTCACCAAATGTTACATAGTTACCGTCTTTAGAACGACCAGTTGTTTTAGGACGATGTTGACGACGATATTTTACACGTTTTGGTAGTAACATTATTATTTTCCTCCTTCACTAGTGTTCTTAGTAGGAAGAACTTCTCCACGATAGATCCATACTTTGACACCTAATTTACCGTAAGTAGTGTCAGCTTCTGCGTGTGCGTAACCAATGTCAGCACGTAATGTATGAAGTGGAACAGTTCCTTCTGAATATTGTTCAGCACGAGCGATGTCTGCTCCAGCTAAACGACCTGATACTTGTGTTTTAATACCTTTAGCACCAAGTTTCATAGCTCTTGTAATAGCTTGTTTTTGTACACGACGGAATGAAGCACGGTTTTCTAATTGACGCGCGATGTTTTCTGCAACTAAACGAGCATCTAAGTCAACCTTTTTAATTTCGATTACGTTGATGTGTACTTTTTTATCAGTTAATGAATTTAATTTATTACGAAGTTTTTCAATTTCTGAACCGCCTTTACCGATTACCATACCTGGTTTACCAGTATGAATAGCGATGTTGATACGGTTAGCAGCACGTTCGATGTCTACATGAGAAACTGATGCTTCTTTTAATGCGTTATCAATGAATTTACGGATTTTTAAATCTTCATGTAATAGTGAAGCGAAGTCTTTTTCTGCATACCATTTAGCTTCCCAATCACGAATTACACCGACACGAAGTCCGATTGGATTAATTTTTTGACCCACAGTGTTCCCTCCTTAAATTTTTTATTAAGCTTCTTTAGCTTCTTCTTTACCGTCACTTACGACGATTGTAATGTGGCTTGTACGTTTGTTAATCGCACTTGCACGGCCTTGTGCACGTGGACGGAAACGTTTTAATGTTGGTCCTTCGTTAGCATATGCTTCTTTCACAACTAACTCATCTGTATTCATGTCATAGTTATGCTCTGCATTTGCTAAAGCGGACATTAATAATTTTTCAACAACTGGTGATGAAGCTTTGTTAGTTAATTTTAAAATTGCAATAGCTTCTCCAGCGCTTTTACCTCTAATTAGATCTAATACTAATCTAACTTTACGAGGTGCGATTCTTATAGTTCTAGCAACCGCTTTTGCTTCCATTCGGATTTCCTCCTCTACTTGATAGAAATTATCTTCTAGTTTTTTTGTCGTCTGCAGCGTGTCCTTTAAATGTACGAGTTGGAGCGAATTCTCCTAATTTGTGACCAACCATATCTTCAGTTACAAATACAGGTACATGTTTACGTCCATCGTATACAGCGAATGTGTGACCGATGAAATTAGGGAATACAGTTGAACGACGTGACCAAGTTTTAATTACTTGTTTTTTCTCGCTTTCGCCTTGAGCTTCGACTTTTTTCATTAAATGATCATCGACGAAAGGTCCTTTTTTAATACTACGAGCCATATTGGCGCCTCCCTTCTTATTATGTGCGTGCAGCCTTTAAGCCGCACACCCAAATAAGTTATTATTATTTTTTCTTACGACCACGAACGATAAGTTTATCTGATGATTTCTTACCACGACGTGTTTTCTTACCAAGTGTAGGTTTGCCCCAAGGTGACATTGGAGATGGCATACCGATAGGTGCACGACCTTCACCACCACCGTGTGGGTGATCGTTAGGGTTCATTACAGAACCACGAACAGTTGGGCGAATACCTTTCCATCTTGAACGTCCAGCTTTACCAACGTTAACAAGTTCGTGTTGGATATTACCAACTTGACCAATTGTCGCACGACAAGTTGAAAGAATCATACGTACTTCGCCAGATCTTAATCTTACTAATACATATTTACCTTCTTTACCAAGTACTTGAGCACTTGTACCTGCAGAACGTGCAAGTTGTCCACCTTTACCAGGTTTTAATTCGATATTGTGAATAACAGTACCTACTGGAATGAATTGAAGTGGTAACGCATTACCTACTTTAATATCAGCTGATTCACCATTCTCAACAACTTGACCTACTTGTAAGTTTTTAGGAGCAATGATGTAGCGTTTTTCACCATCAGCATAAACTAGTAATGCAATGTTAGCTGAACGGTTTGGGTCATATTGGATAGAATCTACTTTTGCAGCAATTCCATCTTTGTTACGTTTAAAATCAATAACACGGTATTGACGTTTGTGTCCTCCACCATGATGGCGAACTGTCAATTTACCTTGGTTGTTACGTCCCGCTCTTTTCGGTAGCGGTTGTAATAATGACTTTTCAGGTGTAGTTTTCGTGATTTCAGCGAAATCTAACGTAGTCATATTACGACGACCATTAGTAATTGGCTTATATTTTTTTAGAGCCATTGTCGTTTACCTCCTTATTGGTAATTTTTTAGTTGAATAGATCGATTGATCCTTCTTTTAATTTCACGATTGCTACGCGTCTTTTATTTGTATAGCCTTGGTAACGGCCCATACGTTTTTTCTTTGGTTTGTAGTTAATGATATTTACATTATCAACTTTTACATCAAAGATTTCTTCAACTGCGATTTTAACTTGCGTTTTGTTCGCACGAGTATCAACGTCGAATGTGTACTTATCTTCAGCCATAGCTTCAGAAGATTTTTCAGTGATTACGGGGCGCTTAAGAACGTCTCTTGCTTCCATTATCCGAGCACCTCCTCAACTTTTTTAGCAGCTGCTTCTGTGATTACAACACTATCAGCGCTTGTTAGGTCTAATACGTTTAAACCTTGTGCTGTAGAAACTTGTACTCCAGGGATGTTACGTGCTGACAATGCAACATTCACATCTTCTGATTCTGTAACTACTAATACTTTTTTAGGTTGTTCTAAGTTTGCTAGTACTGTTTTGAACTCTTTAGTTTTAGGAGCTTCAAAGTTAATTGCATCAACTACTGTTAACGCATTTTCTTGTACTTTGTAAGATAATGCTGAACGTAAAGCTAAACGACGCATTTTCTTAGGCATTTTATAAGCATAACTTCTTGGAGTTGGTCCGAATACGATACCACCACCACGCCATTGTGGCGCACGAATTGTACCTTGACGCGCACGTCCTGTACCTTTTTGTCTCCATGGTTTACGTCCACCACCACGTACTGCTGAACGATTTTTAACAGCATGAGTACCTTGGCGTAATGAAGCACGTTGTAAAGTGATTGCTTCAAATAGAACGTCTTTGTTTGGTTCGATTGCAAATACTGCATCATTTAATTCTACTGAACCTGATTTAGTTCCGTCTACTTTTACTACATCATAATTAGCCATTATGCTTTTTCCTCCTTTCGTCTTTATTATTTATTACCTTTTTTAATTGAAGTTGTGATTTCTAATAAGCTTTTCTTAGAACCAGGTACATTACCTTTAACTAAAATAACATTGTTTTCAGTATCTACTTGAACTACTTCTAAGTTTTGTACTGTTACAGTGTTACCGCCCATACGTCCAGGCATTTTTTGTCCTTTGAAAACTTTTGAAGCATCTGAAGCCATACCAACTGAACCTGGTGATCTGTGGAAATGAGAACCGTGACCCATTGGTCCACGTGCTTGGTTATGACGTTTAATTGCGCCTTGGAAACCTTTACCTTTAGATACGCCTGTTACATCAATAACGTCGCCAGCTTCAAATGTATCAACTGAGACTTCTTGACCTACTTCGTATTCATCAACATTAACGTTTCTGAATTCACGAATGAAGCGCTTAGGTGCTGTGTCAGCTTTTTTAGCATGACCTTCAGCTGGTTTACTAGCATATTTGTTTGTTTTGCTATCTTTTTTATAAGCTTTTTTATCTTCAAAGCCTACTTGGATTGCGTTGTATCCGTCAACTTCTTCAGTTTTCTTTTGTAATACAACGTTTTGGTTTGCTTCTACTACTGTTACTGGGATTAATTCACCGTTTTCTCCGAAAACTTGTGTCATCCCGATTTTTCTTCCTAAGATTCCTTTGGTCATCGAAAGTCCACCTCCTAATTTTTTCTATTATAATTTGATTTCGATGTCTACACCAGATGGTAAGTTTAAGCCCATTAGAGCGTCTACTGTTTTAGGTGTAGGGTTAACAATGTCGATTAAACGTTTATGAGTACGTTGTTCGAACTGCTCACGTGAATCTTTGTACTTATGCACGGCACGGATAATTGTATAAACTGATCTTTCAGTTGGTAATGGAATCGGTCCAGAAACATCTGCTCCAGAACGTTTCGCTGTTTCAACAATTTTTTCAGCTGATTGATCAATAACGCGGTGATCATAAGCTTTTAATCTGATTCTGATTTTTTGTTTTGCCATAATTTTCCCTCCTTATTCGTCTACATTTAAGTTGATAGACTTCTCCACGAAAACTATCTCACACAACGCCATGGCAAAGCGGCCGGGTGTGTCAGTAACCTTTCGCTTCCTCGCGTTTCCTTAAAGTCCAACATTAGATATGTTACACGAAAAGCATTGATTTATCAAGCTTTTCTACAAAACTTTTATAACTTTTGTCTAACACATACTTTGATATTGTACTTGAATTTGTAGCTCACTTCAACCATTCACCTAAAATTTATGAAATTTATATAATTATTTTAGGTTTAAACCATTCCATATTGTTATAAATTTTTCTGTTCTTACTATATAATAGTTATTGATAGGTGGTGAATGATAATGAAGAACGGAATAAGAATAACTTTGCTTATCCTTAGTACTGTTCTAATTTTAAGTGAGCTTATTTATGGCATTCCTTTTTTAGGTGGTAGTTTAATTTTGAGTTTTGGCTGGCAGCCGCTACTTATAAATATTTTTCTTTATTTTATAATCGTACTAATTTTGTTTGTTGATCGCCAAAATTCAATCAAGCCTATGCTTATCATCCCGTTACTTGGTATTATTGGTACGTTTATCGCCTTCATACCATTTATAGGAATGATTGTGCATTGGATACTATTCTTTTTAATGCTATTTTTCATACTTGTTGTACTGTCCTCACCAATATACGTACCAAACAAACATGCTAAAGTAGTTTATACGCAAGATCGTTATGGCAATAGATATTAGTTTATTTATGTTGGAACTATACATTATATAAAAAGAGCATTCGGTTTGAGGCCGAATGCTCTTTATTATTAACCATGAACAAATACAAAATATAGAATGAATAAGACCATTAATCCATACATCATAGGATGTACTTCTTTATGTCGTTTGGAAATAAGCATTGTTATCGGATAAAAAATGAATCCACATGCGATACCTGTCGCTATAGAATATGACAGTGGCATCATTATTATAGTAATAAATGATGGTACTGCTACTTCAAATTTACGCCACTCTATTTCAGCGAAGTTAGCAGCCATTAAAACACCTACTACAATTAATGCTGGCGTTGTAACCGCACTAGTAACTACTTCCATTAATGGACTGAAGAAGATAGCCAATAAGAAACAAAGGCCGGTTACTACACTGGCAAATCCCGTACGAGCTCCTACAGCAACTCCAGAAGTTGACTCTATATATGAAGTCGTTGTTGTCGTACCAAAGATAGCACCAACAATTGTCGCTAATGAATCTGAAAATAGTGCTCTACTAGCACGTGGTAATTTGTTATTTTTCATTATACCAGCCTGAGTTGCTACAGCTACTAACGTACCGGCTGTATCGAAAAAGTCGATAAATAAAAATGTTAAAATTACTATTAAAAATTGAACCGTAAATAACTGGCTTGGATCTTTGAAAGCTTCAAAAGCCGCTCCGAAAGTTGGCTCAATACTTGGAACTTTACCTACCACACTACTTGGTGGATCAATTAATCCTGTAATCATACCGGCAATAGAAGTTAAAATCATACCAATAAAAATAGCTCCCGGTACTTTTCTTGCATACATAATGACCGTAACAATAATTCCAAAAATTGTTAATAATACTGGTCCATCTGTAATTTGACCTAAAGTAACTAATGTTGAATCGTTATTCGTAATAATACCTGAACTTTGTAAACCTACAAATGTAATAAAGAGTCCAATTCCTGCTGATACTGCCATTTTCATCTGATGCGGTATTGCGTTAATTATGGTTTCTCGTAATCCGGTCAGTGTTAATATGGCGAAGAATATGCCGGAAAATAGTACTCCGGTTAATCCTATTTGCCATGGAATCCCCATTGTTAAGACGACTGTAAAGGCAAAAAATGCATTTAGTCCCATTCCTGGAGCTAAAGCGATAGGATAACGTGCTATGAGCCCCATAAATAATGACCCTACAAATGCAGCAAGCGCAGTTGCAACAAATATCGCACCTTGATCCATTTTCATATTGTCAGAAACGCCATCGACGCCTGCTAAACTTAATACTTGTGGGTTGACGGCTAAAATATACGCCATGGATAAAAACGTAGTTAAACCACCCAGGACTTCTTTTTTATAGTTTGTTTCATACTTATCAAACTTAAAGTATTTTCTCACGGTTAATTCTCCTTTAATTAAAATACCTTAATATTTTAATACCCAAATTGCTAAAACACAATAGCAAATCCGAACTTTTTGTTTTTTAAATGTTTTTAAGTTCGAATTATCTAAAATTTGAGCCCTTTCAATGCATCCTGGAACGGGTTGTTTTCTATTCCTTCATTATTATTCAAATATTTTTTCATATCTTTTTTGGATACTTTTGCATTCTTTTTATTTTTGTGACGTTGATCCATTTGGGTTTGTGTTTCCGTATGACCACACACACAACGATAAGTGGCATCCTTACCTCTACCAAAAAGCGTCATTTTCTTATGACAATTAGGGCAACGTGCATTGGTTTTTCGTTGGACATTTTTCTTTGTTTTACATTTTGGATCCTGACATACGAGCATGGAACCTTGCTTTGTATTTACTTTAATCATAAATTTCCCACATGTCGGGCACTCTGTAGTAGTTAAATTATCATGTTTATATTTTTGCTCGTTATTTTTAATGTCTGTAACTACAGTTTGTGTAAAGTCCCGCATTTCAGCCATAAATTGTTTCGCACTATATTGACCTTTCTCAATTCTTGTTAATTTATCTTCCCACTCTGCTGTCAATATTGGTGATGTTAATGCTTGAGGTGCTAATTTTAATATTTGTTTACCTTTTTGTGACACTTTAATTTTGCCATCGCGAGACTCAATAGCATTCATATTAAACAGTTTATCAATAATGTCTGCACGGGTAGCTACTGTACCTATACCTCCAGCTTGTTTTAACGATTGTGCATGCTTGCTATCCTTAAAATCAAAAAATTTCTGTGGATTTTCCATCGCTTTCAGTAATGAACCTTCATTAAAATACGATGGTGCAGTAGTTTCATGTTCAGCGATATGTGTCCGACTCACTGATAATGTTGTTCCTTGCTGCCAGTTGCTGTTCAATGCAAAGTTATGTTGCTCGTTATCATACAACGCTTTAAAACCTAATTGTTGTGGTACTTGCCCATTAAAGGAGAAACTATACTCACCTATATTAATTACTATATCAACCGCTTCATATTGATATGGTGGCATTATATTTTCTAAAAACCTTTGAGCAATCAGCATATAAACTTTTTGTTCTTTAGGTGAGAGCGTGTTTAAATCTGCTCGTACTTCAGTTGGAATGATTGCATGGTGATCTGAGACTTTTTGATTATTAATAAATTTGTCTCTTGTGTTAAATGAACGTGACAGTTGTGCTTTGGCATGCTCTTTTAAATCTGTCCCCATAATTGCCTTTAATCGATCTTTCAAAGTAGAAACCATATCATCCGTTAAATAATTAGAATCTGTACGTGGATAAGTTACTAATTTGTGGCGTTCATACAATACTTGTAATGTATTTAACGTTTCTTTAGGATTAAATCGAAAACGCTTATAGGCATCTTGTTGCAAATCCGTTAAATTATATAATTTTTGAGGATATGCTTTTTTAGCTTTACGCTCAATTGACTGGATACTTGCAGTTTGATGTTTAACTTTCTCACTTATATCCGCAAAAACGTCTTTATTTTTATGTTGTTTCGGAGTTGTACAGTTAAATTTCAAACCTTCTACTTCTATATTTAATGTATAGTATGTTTCTGGTTGGAATTGATTAATTTCATTTTGACGCATTTGCACTAATTGAATCGTTGGTGTTTGGACACGTCCTAAGGAAAGTTGCGCATCATATTTTGTCGTAAGTGCACGAGTCGCATTTATACCAACAATCCAGTCTGCTTCACTTCTTGCTAATGCTGCTTGATAAAGATTATTGTATTGTCTACCATCTTTAAGTTTATTAAAACCATCTTTAATAGCTTTAGGTGTTACAGAACTAATCCATAATCGTTTAATTGGTTTAGTATTATGCACCTTATCTAATATTAATCGTGCGACGAGTTCCCCTTCTCTACCAGCATCAGTCGCAATAATTATTTCATTTACACTTTGTTTATTGATTAATGCTTTAACTGTTTGAAATTGTTTTTTAGTTTTAGCAATTACTACTGTTTTCATTGTCGACGGAATAATAGGTAAATCTGCTAATTTCCATTCTTGATACGCTTTGTCATATTGTTCAGGAGTTGCATTTGTTACTAAATGACCTAATGCCCAAGTTACTATATAACGATTATTTTCAAAATAACCATTTTTTCCTTCGTTTATATTTAACGCTTTCGCGATATCTTTTCCTACTGAAGGCTTCTCAGCTAATATAAGAGATTTCATAATTTCGCCCTTTCAAATTTATAATAATATTATTGTAACATGTATATAGCACATCTTAGCTTTCAATTCTCATCAAATATACCTATAATTAAAGTAATATATTTAGGCTAGGTCTTTTTATAAAGGAGGTATATATCATGGACACAATTAAACTAAGTAATATCACTCAAATTCAATCATTTATTAATAGCGCAGATCGACATATGGCTTCATATTTATATAAATTGCCACAACAAGAAGATGCATTGCTCTCATTAATTGAACAATCAATCGAGGCACCAGGTGTTTATGCACGCGTTAACGACAATAATCAAGTTCAGATGTTACTGTTAGCTGTCGCCTATGGTGAAAATAAATTTAAGATGATTGGTCCTTTCATAGCACATGGACTTACTGATGTAATAAATGAATTTAATACACTATTCACAGCAATGTACCAAGCATATCCAGCGACAGCAAACTTTAATTTCACTTTTGAAGAAACAGAACAAGATTTCACTGAAGCGATGAAAACAATTAATGCCTACTACAACTTTACAGATTATCATTTAGAGGCAACTTCTGATGTAGGTGAATTAACTCATGAACAAAACATTACCGAATATCATCCTGCTTATTATCGTTCTTTTGGCAAACTACATGAACATACATTTTATCATGATGCCATGACAACTGATGAAATCATTAATTCATTAAAACAAACCAACCACTTATTTACATTCATGTCAGAAGGTGTGTTAAAAGGTTATGTATATTTACAAGTATTTGAAAATGCTCAAACTGCTGAAATTAAATACTTTACCTCCCATTCAGATTATCGCTTTATGGGAATCGCCTTCGATTTACTTAAATATACTTTGCATTATGCATTTGCACACTATAACTTATCAAAAATTTCATTTAAGATACGCAGCAAGAATGCAACACTAGTTGAGCGTTTTGATGAATTAGGTTTTCACATAAATAATGAATTTAAAAAATTTAAATTTGTACTTGCCAATGTTTAATACTGTCTTAATATTTATTATTTCTAAATCACTCATGTTTGTAACTTAACATTATATAACTACTATATAAAGCTAGGTCGAGACACTTATGATGTCTTAGCCTACCTTTTACATTGTTTTAAATACAATTTTTAGTAGTTACAACGACACCCAAATATTGTACTACCCTCGTTTTTTATGGCGTAGCATTATCCGTTACACGAAAAGAACAAACATCATTCCCTCAAATATACTTTCACCTTAAAATAAGGTATTTATCCTCACGTCTTCTGCCCTTTTATGTTTATTCTTCAGACTATTCATTCAAGGAAAAATATAAACGTTCTAAATTAAAACGCTTTCAAAATAAATTTCTTTTTACTAAGTTATAATTTTCCTTTAAAATATATATTTGTAGCTATTCAAATTGTGGATGGCTGAACGTACAAATTCATAGAGAGAGAAGTGAGTAATAGCATGGACTTATTAATTGCACTATTACCTGCACTATTTTGGGGTAGTGTTGTTTTAATTAACGTATATGTCGGTGGTGGCCCTTTCAACCAAATCAGAGGTACTACTTTAGGTGCGTTAATTATCGGGATTATCTTATTGTTAACTGGTAATACAGAATTTGACAAACCAATTGTCATTATCGTCGGTCTGATCTCCGGTGCCTTTTGGGCATTAGGTCAAGGCTACCAATTAAAATCAGTTAACTTAATCGGTGTATCTAAAACAATGCCTATATCAACTGGTTTACAATTAGTTGGTACAACATTGTTTAGTGCCATATTCTTAGGAGAATGGAGTACAGGGACACAAGTAACACTTGGCTTAGTTTCAATGTTGTTATTAGTTATCGGTATTGCATTAACTTCTATTAAAGGAAAAAATGAAGCAGCCGACACTACAAATAACTTTAGTAAAGCAATGGTTATCTTATTAATTTCAACTGTTGGTTATGTTGTATATGTAGTTGTAGCTCAAATTTTCGGTGTAGATGGTACAAGTGCTTTATTCTTCCAATCTATTGGTATGGCCATTGGTGGATTTATTTTATCAATGAAACACGAAACATCAATCAAGAGTACAGCTTTAAATTTAATTCCTGGTATCGTGTGGGGTATCGGTAATTTATTTATGTTCTATTCTCAACCAAGAGTTGGAGTAGCAACAAGTTTCTCATTTTCACAATTACTAGTTATTGTATCAACACTTGGTGGTATCTTCCTATTAGGAGAGCGTAAAGATAAGCGCCAAATGATTGGTATATGGGCAGGAATTATATTAATTATTATTGCCGCATTTATTTTAGGTAATTTGAAAGGTTAACTTGCAGTTTTAAGGAGGAGTTTTTATGTTTAAAGATTTAGAAGGCAAAGTAGTAGTTATCACTGGGGCTGGTAGTGGTTTAGGAAAATCATTCGCCGAAGAATTTGGTAAAGCTCAAGCAAAAGTTGTATTAAATTATTTATCTGACCATCATATTCCAGATGTAGATGCTTCAATTCGTTTGATCGAAGAAGCTGGTGGACAAGCTATAAAAGTTCAAGCGGACGTTTCAATAGAAGACGATGTTAATCGTTTGGTAAATACAGCTATTGAACATTTTGGTACGTTAGACATTATGATGAACAATGCTGGATTTGAAAAACCAATCCCTACGCATGAAATGTCTGTTGCAGAATGGCAAAAAGTAATTGATATTAACTTAACTGGAGCATTTATGGGAGCTAAAGCTGCTGTGAATCATTTTCTACAAGAGAACAAAAAAGGTGTTATTATCAATACCTCTAGTGTACATGACACTATACCTTGGCCAAACTACGTTAACTACGCAGCAAGTAAAGGTGGACTTAAATTAATGATGGAAACCATGTCTATGGAATATGCACAATATGGTATCCGTATTAATAATATATCTCCTGGGGCTATTGTTACTGAACATACTCGTGAAAAATTCTCTGATCCAGAAACACGTGCTGAAACTCTAGAGATGATTCCTGCTAAAGAAATAGGCGAAGTACAACAAGTTGCTAACGTCGCGCTATTTTTAGCTTCTGATTTATCTAATTACATTCACGGTACAACAATTTATGTTGACGGTGGAATGACGAACTACCCTGCCTTTATGGGTGGAAAAGGATAAACCTAATATTGCAAAAACAAGTTCGAGACAATCATGTCTTTGACTAAAAAATAAACGTCAATTTCTATTGAAAAGATATAGAAATTGGCGTTTTCTTTAGATTTATGAAATATCATCAATCAAAATTATTCTTTAACATTTTGTTTTCGACGGTTATTATGTTTTAAATAACAAAATGTAAATTGTACCTACTGACTTCTAATAAAATAGTATGCGTGAGAGACTACAGGCTCGAACCATACACCAAGCAAGCATGCACGGTCAAAACCAAATGTTTTCAAATATAAAATTAAAGTTTTCATTGGTAATTTAAATTATGTACTGCGAAAATCTTTATACATAAAGTACATCGTTTATTTATTTTCGTAATATTAATCAACTCGTACGAATTGACCTTTTTTGAATAGAAAAATATAAATTGTCCCGATTTTGAATCGTGCTGACGTCCGGGGAAATAGTATGCGTGAGAGACTATTGGCTCGAACCATACCCCAGGCAAACATGCACGATCAAAATTAAATGTTTTATATATAAGGAGGACCAATCCATATTAAGGATTGGTCCTCTTATTTTGAGCATGGAAATTTATATCCAATCTCATTTTGTTATATAAATAGCGCCTGATAAACATAAATAATTACTATACTAATCACTATCGTCAAGTTGGTAACCATGCCAACAATCGGTAAAGTTTTATATTTAAATTGTATAGAGTACGGAATAATAGACACACCTACTGGTAACAACCATGTTATCAATAATGTTGTTTTAATCATTGCATCATCTACAGGTAAGAAAAAATACACCAGTAATCCTGCAATTAATCCTAAACCATAATGTAATGATAAATATTTTAACACCAATGGTAAGTAACGTTTTTCAATATTAAAACTCAACATTAAACCAAGTAATAACATTGATAATGGCATGTTAGCCTGTGACAATACTGAGAAAAAGTCAATAACAGGCTTAGGAAAATGAATATTGAGCAAATTTAAAATAAACATAATCATATAAGTCATTAAAGGCACAGATTTCACAATATTTTTACCTAAATATTTGAAATCAAAGCTATCCGGTCCTTCACTAAAATAGCTACCAACGAAATAAGTAACACCAAACATTATGATAGCGCCACCGATGTCTGCCATTCCAAAGTAAATCATTCCTTTTTCAGGCCATATCGCCTCAACTAACGGATACGCAAATAAACCTATATTTAAAGAAGCTGTCATCATTCCTACTGTCCCACGAACTTGGTTATCATGATTTAAAAAACACCAAATCACAATAATCTTTGCTAAAACACCAAAAATGATCATCATAATAGGTAAAATTGATAATGAAAGATCCAATTCTGCTTTATTTAAATTAACAATGACTAAAGAAGGAAGCGTAATATTAAGTACTAATGTAGCAAATATTTGGCTATCATTAGCTTTAAAGTATTTTAACTTTTTTAGACCATACCCTAATGCAATAAGTAAAATAATTATAATGAATTGTTGCGTCACTTTAATCCTTCTTTCCAACATACATTTCGTTTTCAATACATTTTCATACTATAACACTTTTGTACTTGTTTTAGAACCATTCAATTCCATGTTATAATTTTATCTAATATATAATTAAATTAAAGGAGATATTATAATGGATTTAAATTCTAAATTAGCAGAACTTAAAGATGATTATATTAGATTACAAAATGACTTAGATAAAAGAGAGTCAGTAAATCAAGATACCGATCCTTTACACCGTCAATTAGCTCAAATTGAAAATGAAATTGCTGATATTCGTTCAAAAATGCGTCAAAAAGAAAGTGAATAACATTCTAGTCAGCACTTTTGTTTCATGCTAAGATTAAAGGCGAACTTTGAAAGGATGTTAGATATGCAACTTTACTTGGTATTGTTACCTATACTTTACTTAATTGTGAGTTATATAAGTATATATAAAATGAATACAATATTCACTCGCATTCTACGAATAATAATGGCATTATTGTTATTATTCGTTGTAGCAGTCACTACACTATCTTTCCCATTGTCTAATTGGTGGGTATTTGTAGTATTACTATTACTCGTAGGTAATGTAGAAGTAACTGCATTTAAATATGGTAAGCAAGATATTAAAGGTGTTAAAATTTTAAACATTTTAACAGCGATTTTACTCGTTATCTATATCATTTTAACACTTGTACTTTATTAATTTGCTTGAACTAAAAAAATAAAACCACTGATATAGCTTATGTTAATGCAGCTATATCAGTGGTTTTATTTATATATAAAGCTATGGTTACTCAATGAGATGCTATTTACTGTTCAATAAGGTAACTAAGCATAATTCATTTCACAAAGTTAAGTTTGACTATTTTCTTTTTATTTTTTTAGAAACTGTTATTTTGGCTTTTGTTAATTTAGGTTTTACATTTTCAATCACTTGATACAGTGGTTTATTGAGTACGTAGTCAAATTCACCAATTTTTTCACTTAAATATGTGCCCCACACTTTTTTGAAAGTCCACAAGCCATAATGACTTGAATCTTTGTCAGGGTCATTGTCAGTACCACCAAAATCATAAGTTTTTGCGCCTTGTTGTCTTGCGTATTGCATCATAGCAAATTGCATATGATGATTCGGTAAAAAGTCACGATATTCATTTGACGACGCACCATATAGATAATAAGATTTGTCGCCTGCAAACATGAGTAACGCGCCTGATAAATACATACCATCAGGATGCTTTTGCTCTAAAGTCTCCATATCTTGTATCAACGCTTGTGTTTTTTCTACCTTATTATCTACATCATTTATTTTATTTAAAGTTTTTTTATCTTGTTTTTTCTCAAGTAACTTTGCTCGCTCTTGTTCTAGTTGTATCATTTCTGCTCTCAAATCTGTTAATACAGGTTTTGGTTCTAATTTAACTAAAAAGAGCTCTGCATCACCATCTTCATGTAATGCATCATATATATTTTGAAAATATGAAATATCTCGTGTTAAGAAACCATCACGTTCACCTGTAATTTTCATTAAGTTTGCAAACGTTTCTAAACCATCACGCCCTGCACGTTCTACGGTAGTGCCTCGTTTCAATGCTAATCTCACCTTAGAACGATTACGACGTTCAAAGCTTTGAATTAAACTTTCATCGTCTTTATCTATTGGGGTAATCATCGTCATACGTGGTTGAATATAATCTTTAGATAAGCCTTCTTTAAAGCCTTTATGTTTAAAGCCTAGTTCTTTTAAATGTTTTAATGCTGTTGTGCCATTCTCCACTTCAACATCTGGATCAATTTTAATCGCATAGGCCTTTTCTTGTTTGGCAACTTGAATAGCATATTCTAACAACGCTTCAAGTGCTAATTTATCATTATAATCTGTGACAAAACCACGAGAAACATAACATAGTGTGAAAGGTAGTTTCGGTACTTTTTTAAATAACAGCTGGCCAACTCCTTTTACTTCGCCATTTTCTCCAACAGCGATACGTTTAGAATACCAACCTGTTAGTTGTTTCGTTTCAGCCCATTTTGTTAATTGGAGCAAATCACCATTAGGATGATTTTTAACAAAAGCATCATGGTCTTGATTTGTGATATTCATCTTTTCCATATTATTCTTTTTCTCCTTTGTCTATACGATGATTTAATTATACAATGCTTGCCGCTTTCTTTCACGTTGTAGCTTCAATTTTGTTATAATTAAAGAAACACTTAAAATGAGGTATTTGTTATGCGTATTATAATTATTCTGTTATTATTAGTTGCCAATTTGTTTGTATTTATACAATCCGCATCACAAACGTTATCAATTGATAATTTAAGTTTACGTATTTTACTTGTTGCGTTGACGTTAGTATTGTCAACATTCTTTTTGTTATTAAGAAGCAATAAGGTTGCAACCTACTTATCAATTATAACATTAATTTTTTCTCTAATACACATTATCTATATCGCACATACTGCATATGAATATATTTATTAATCTGCATCAAATCGATATCTGACCCCTCTAATAATAAGCGAGTATGATGAAGTAGCCTTTTCATCCCTTAAAATTACAGTATGGTACTTAGAAACCTCACCATCATATATTTCATACACTATAGTGTCATTGGGTAATTTTAATGATGTGTAGGTTTCTGTATCATCAATAATTTCCATATCGAACCAAGTTTGCCATTTTTGAACAGTCACTGCGCGTTCAGTACTATCGATACGTATTTGCTTTACAGTGAATTCTTGTTGCTGAAATGGGGCCAACTTTTTATTTCTAACAGCAAGTGGTTCCTCCCATTGTATGAAAAATGGCGGTTTTACTCGATAATCTGGATCGGCTATGTACAACAAGCGCCAATGTATTTTATTCCCCTTTTCATCTACACGATGCATATTGACAGGTCCGACAACATCTACATCTTTGGCAATTAATTGCTGTTTTACTAAATCTAAATCATCTGTTTGAAACGCCACTGTTTTTAAACCTTGAGCAAAGTTATCTTGAATTATTTTAGATGGAAACGATACTCTACCTTCTTCTGACTTAGTAATTTTCCGTAATATTTCAGCATTATAAACATCCAATAACTCAATATACGCATTATCCAAGTACACTAAGCGATTAAAAGTTCCCAATTTTTCATGTTTTCCTCCATCATAAATACGCAGTAATTCTCCCGGATATTTAAATGTTTGAAGCTGATTTATATAATGAATCATGTGATCTAATTTTAGATTCAACTTAATTCCCCCTATTGCTTTATTCACCTTAATCATAACAAATCAACGCTGACTTTACCGTTAAAAACAAAAGTAATAACTTACTATAGTTATCTATTCTCAAAATATATTACACAGCTATTGATTTATATTGCTATTTACCTTACAATGGGGTTTGTCACAAAATAAGGTTAGCAAAGCTAACTATTTCTTGAAGGAGTTTGTTATGGATACCAAAAATTTATTCAATAGTTTAACCGCTGTATATAGACCTTATGTCAAACTATTCCAACCAATATTTGAGCGATATGATTTATATCCAGCCCAATGGTTAGTGTTAAAAGATATTGGCCTCAATGCACCGACGACACTCGTTCAAATTTCAAAGAGACGTGCAATTGAAAAACCAACAACGCGTAAAATACTAAAAGTACTATCAGAAAAAAATTTGTTATCTGTAACACAAGGTAAAGACAAAAGAGAACGTATTTTGACTTTATCACTTCAAGGTCAATCCCTATATGACGAAATCAATAACCAGATTGAATCTGTGCAAGAACAAATCGTTGCAGACACAGGATTAACAGCAGATGATTTAGCAACAACTATCAAAACTGTCACAGCAATTCATTCACAATTATCAACACTTGAGGAGGAATAATGTGTGGCTCAATCAACACTAAAATCGCCCATATGGACGAAAAGTTTTAATATTAATTTTCTAACTAATTTTTTAGTCTATTTATGTATGTATCTATTAATAGTTATAATTGCTAGTTATACTAAATCAACTTACAATGTTTCTGATAGCGTGGCTGGACTTGTTTCTGGCCTTTTTATTATTGGTTCATTAATTGGTCGATTTGCTACAGGGAAGTATGTTAATAAAATAGGACCAAAACGCATTTTATTAATTGGATTAATCTTGTTAATTATAACGCAATTATTTTATTTTATTGAAGGTTCTATTACTATTCTAATGATTACTAGAATTCTTAATGGTATTGCTACCGGAGTAACAACTACAGCAACAGGAACTATTGCAGCTTATGTAACACCAGCTGAACGTAAAAGTGAAGGTATCAGTTTATTTTCATTAAGTTTAGTAATCGGTGCCGCAATTGGGCCATTTTTTGGTTTATTATTAATTGATGCTTTCCCTATTAGCTTCTTATTCACTATTTGCTTATTGTGTGGCATCGTTAGTTTGTTAATATCTTTCTTCATTAATATTCAATTTGACATTACACAACCTGCGAAAACACCATCAACAACTCCCAAAAAAGCCTTTGACATTAATAATTATATAGCAAAAGAAGCTATACCGGTTGCTATTATTATGATGATTGCAGGCTTGAGTTACTCTTCAATTTTAACGTTCTTACAATTTTTTGCTGAAGAGATTAATTTAGTAACGTTATCAAGCTATTTCTTTATATTCTATGCTATTGCGTCATTAATTACACGACCAGTAGCTGGTCGCTTAATGGATGATAAAAATGAAAATGTGGTGGTATATCCCGCATTTATATTCTTAATACTAACTTACTTTGTCTTAAGTATAACTGATACTGGTTGGATGCTTATAGTTGCCGGGTTATTACTTGGAGCAGGTTACGGTAATATATCATCGAGTATGCAGGCAATTGCCATCAAAGTATCACCACCTGCAAAATATGGTATCGCCACATCTACTTATTTTATAGGTTTAGATTTAGGTCTTGGTTTTGGACCATATGTATTAGGATTTATTACATCTACACTTTCATATGGTCAATTGTATGGCATAATGGCTATTATGATCATATTTACGACCTTCCTATATTTCTTTGTTCACGGACGGAAAGTCAAACGCAGTCAGCTATAATATAAAAATAAAAGCAGGTCAATGCCTATGCGCATTGACCTGCTTTTATAATCTGTTTTTTATGTAGGTATTACACTCTAACTAAACAAGATAAAATTGTTATTTCACTAATTGTGTCGTTTCAATCGCTGACGTTATATCTTGTAACAATGTTAATTGTTTATCATCAAAATAATAAAAGACTTGGCGTTCATCTGACTCTGAACGTACTTTAGAAATAAGTTCTTTTTTATAAATCTTACGAATAATGACATCAATTTTACTTGTATCCCATAACATCTCAAAATGCAATGTATCACGCAATACCTTGCCGCTAATTTTTTCTGCTTCAAACACTTTGTATAATACTACGAATTCTTCCATTGATAAACCTTGCGTCGTTTTAAGCCAGTGCTTTAATTGACTTAAAGCCTTTTCAGATGCGATAAATTGTTGAACTTTATTTTCCATATTAAGACCAGCCTCCAGTAATTTTCTAGTTGTTTTTAAATTTAAAATGGCTTTATTTATAGTAATATGCTTTTAAAATATTATATAACAGTTCCATCTTTAAATCTATAATTTTTAGTTTTTAGTTTTAACTAGGTGTTTTGCAATGTTATTTAAATTAATATTATGTATTTCACTTCTTAAGCATTGATAAAGTTACAATTTTTATTATAGTAATTTTTTAAATTCAACTATTTGAACATTACCTAAGATAATAATGTAGTACGTTAATAAAAATAACTTTAGCTTTAATTGCCGCGAAAAAATAAACGCATTTCATCTGTTTGCATAAAAAATTCCCTTTAAAGTCGAAACTTTAAAGGGAATAGCTAATTATTATAATAGATAGTTATTACAAATTTAAGTTAAGTAATATTAACCACCTATATAGTTCATATTAATTTTTTGGCGTTTACGGTTAGCTACAGTTTGTTCTGTACGTTCATCAGAATAACGATCGTCTCTTACACCCCATAATGCTTTAAACTTAGCTTTCAACTCACTATCTGTGGCACCATTTCTCATAAAGTTTTTCAAATCAAAGCCATCAACAGCACTAAATAAACAGCCATAAAACTTGCCATCAGATGACAAGCGTGCACGCGTACATGTCGAACAAAAAGATTGTGATACACTTGTGATCAATCCAAACTGTGCACCGTTATCATTATGACGATAATATTTAGCTACTTCTCCGTAGTATTTCGGTGGAACAGGTGTAATATCATAAGCTTCTTCGATTGTGCTAAGCATCTCATCTTTTGTAACCACCTTACTAAAGTCCCAACCATTATCATTACCAACATCCATAAACTCAATAAACCGAATTTCGATTTTTTTGTCTTTAAAATATTGTATCATTGGTAATATTTGATCATCATTGACTCCCTTTTGAATAACTACATTAACTTTAACTTTAAAACCAATTGCAATGGCATAGTCAATTTGCGATAAGATGGTTGAAGCTTTAATATTACGATTGTTAATCGCTTGGAACACCTCATCATCTATTGCATCTAAACTGACATTGATACGACGTAAGCCCGCATTATATAAATTTTGACCATGTTTTTTTAACAGCAATCCATTTGTTGTTAAGCCTATATCTTCTATCGCTTCAATTTGCGATAACTGCTCAATCAATTTATATAAATCACGGCGTAATAAGGGTTCGCCACCAGTTATACGTATCTTTTTCACACCTAAGTCAGTGTAAAGCTTAGCTATTCGCGTCATTTCATCAAAAGTTAGCAATTCATCTTTCGGTAAGAATACAAAATCATCACCAAATATTTCCTTTGGCATACAGTAGTCACAGCGAAAATTACATCTATCAGTTACTGATAATCTCAAATCACGAATTGGTCTTCCTAATTTATCCGTTATTTGTTCGCTCATCTTAAAGCCCCCCCTTACTGCTTTAATGTTTGCTCTAAAGAGGCTAAATCTTGTTGGTAGTTAATATTTTTATACCAATAGTCAGGTGCATTTATCTTTTTCACATCTAACCAATCATGTGCCACTCGTGTGTACACATTTTTCAAACTATAATCACCGGAATTTAAAGCACGCTCGATAACTTTAAATGTATTAGGACTATAGAATGCAATTGTTGGTATCGGTCGCTCATCTGCTATAAAACCTGCTATATCTAATTGATCTTCAATTAAATGTTCCACCATAAATTGATAAAGGTTACTAATAGCTTTTTGCGTTATCATAGGTGTGTCTACGGAAATTACAAAAAACAGTTCTTCTTCTTTATAATGCTCCATAACTGTATAGATTCCTGCCAAAGGGCCTTTATCACGATGTAGTGGATTGTCGACAAGTACATCTAAATGTTCAAATTTTTTCTCTAATTGTTCATTGGTGCTAATAATAATTTGATTAAACATATTAGTAGCATTGAGTACTTCAATAATGCGTTGATAAAAATATTGCCCTTGTATTTGTGCAAATGCTTTTTGATCGCCGAAACGTTCTGATTGGCCTCCGGCAAGGATAATTGCTTTCATTTCTCTATTAACCTCCGCTAACTGGTGGAATCAATGCTACAATATCCATATTTTTCACCGTATCATTGTCTTGGACGAACTCTTCATTAACAGCTATTTGATACGTTTTTTCTGACACTTCAGGATATTTAGCATTGATTGTCTCTTTTAATTGTTTAACTGATATACTATCATTTATTTCTATAATTTCAGTATTTTTCTTCAAAATTTCTTTTAATTCGGCAAAATACAGAATTTGCATAGTTATCTCCTTTCAACTGCATCATCATAATAACCACGTTGATGACCTTGCCATTGTGCACCGTCTTCCCAAATTTCTTTTTTCCAAATAGGTACAATCTCTTTAATACGCTCAATTGCGTACTCATTCGCTTGATATGCAGCTTTTCGATGTGGTGCAGCCACACTAATTAATACTGCAATATCTGAAATATTCAATGGCCCAATTCTATGTACAATTGCTATAGTCGTACCAGGCCACTCTTTTGAAATTTCATCACCTATTTGAGCTAACTTTTTTTCTGCCATTGGTATATATGCTTCGTATTCTAGATATTGAGTCTTCACACCTTTAGTCCACTCTCGTACATGTCCTGTAAATACTACGACAGCACCTTTATGCGCATCGACTACAAATTCTCTATATTGTTCTGGTTCGATTGGTTGCTCAATTACTTCAAACTGCTTCATGTTATCAACCCTTTAGCTGTAATAAATGACCGTAACCATAAATTATAATCGTTTAAAGCTTCCTGATCATTCAATGTTAAACTATATTGAACATTGGTCAACGTTAATAGTTCAGTCAATGCTTCTTGATCTCGATAAATAACAACCTTATCAAAATCTTCATGTTTAAAACCTTCTACCAATGTAATGTCACAGTCTATTGTAACAGATGAGTCAATCAGTGTTGAAAGGTTCTGCTTTGGTTGGCGTGTAACGGATTGTTGAACATAATTACCTTGCACAATAGCTTGATCAGCTCCGGCATTAAAATGTTTCATATGATCCACGTTACTATGTTGTAAAGTGATTTCATCGTCTATGTGACCGTGATTTTTTATTGTCACAACACGCAAATTGTGTGCTTTCAACAACGCAACTGTATGTTCCATTAATGTCGTCTTACCTGAATTTTTATATCCTACAATTTGCAAAATCATAACAATAATTCCGTTTCAAATGCTGTAGAATCAGTTAATATGACATCAACCGTATAACCTTTTTGATACCCTCGTGTTCCGCCTGGTAACATAATCATCGCATTACTATGTGCAATCGCAATGACGGCACCTGATTTATTGAAGCCTGAAGGTACTACGGTCATTTCTTTGCCGTTAAACGTTGTTGTGGCACGGATAAAGCGACTAAAAGGATTAGGCTTTGCAAAGTCTTCCATTAATGTAGCTTGTACAATTTGAGGATAGATTGCATTTGCCCCCATCATGGCATATACAGCTGGTTTGACAAATAATTCAAAACCAGTAAAGCAGGCTGATGGGTTACCGGATAGACCAAATAAATAAGTGTCCTTTGTTACTGCAACTGTAGTCACACTACCGGGACGCATCGCTACTTTGTTAAACAACACATTTGCTTGTAATGCCTCGTAAATAGCAGGCAAGTAGTCGAAGTCGCCAACTGAAACACCACCTGTTGTAATTACAATATCATGTTCTTCTGTAGCTTGTTTAACCACTGCAATACTACCCTCTAAATCATCATGTTGTATTTTATACACTTTACTCGTGAGCTTGTGTTTAGTAATGAGTGCATTAATCATTGGACCATTAGAGTTTCTTATTTTTCCAGGTTCCAATGGGTCAGCAACATCTAACAGTTCACTGCCAGTAGCAATAATTGCTACGCTTGGTTTTCGATAAACTGGAACTTCAGTATAGCCATATGTAGCTAATACTGCGATAGCACCTGCATTAATATGTTGTCCTCGTTGTAAAACGACATCATTTTCTTGTGTTTCTTCACCTTGTAATGACACATTTTCATGATGTTCAAAAGGTTTTCTAATAGAAAATGAGTCGTCATCTTCTATTGTTTGTTCTAACATCACGACTGCATCTGCACCTTCTGGAATAGCTGCACCAGTCATAATTCTTATAGCTTCACCTTGTGCTAATGTTTTGTCTGATACCGACCCTGCTCCGATATGATCAATCACCCTAAATGTTTTTCTATGTTCTCCACTCGCATTTTGTGAGTCAACACTTCTAATAGCAAATCCATCATATGGCGATTTATTAAATCTTGGGATGTCATAAGTTGCAATAATATCTTGCGCTAAAATGTAACCTAAACTTTCATCTAATGCTACTGTAGTAGTAGGCATAACAAAGCTTTCTTTTACAACACGCTCAATTGCATCTTTAACTGGTATGGGCGTTCTCTTTTCTACAGTCATTGTATTGCTCCTTTCAAAATATAATTCATGTTATAATATGTCATGTTGAGGAGGTAAATTATGTCTGATTTTACACATATAAACGAACAAGGTAACGCTAAAATGGTAGATGTTTCCACTAAAGATATTACAAAACGTTCAGCAACTGCACACTCAAGTATTACCGTAAACGCTAATATTTACCAGCAAATTATCGAGCATACGAATCACAAAGGTAATGTACTTAATACAGCTCAAATTGCAGGCATTATGGCTGCTAAAAATACTGCTACAATAATTCCTATGTGTCACCCATTACCTTTAACAGGTATCGATGTTAATTACCGTTGGCATACAACTGATTCGGAATATACACTTAATATTGAAGTAACAGTTTCTACTACCGGTAAAACTGGCGTAGAAATGGAAGCTTTAACCGCTGCATCTGTAGTTGCATTAACTATTTATGATATGACGAAAGCACTAGATAAAGGTATGATCATTGGTAACACGTATTTGGAAGCAAAATCTGGAGGTAAGTCCGGAGACTATCAACGTAATGGTAATACCAACGACTTGGAATAGCATTGAATACGATTAAACGCATATACGAAATGATATGCGTTTAATTTTTTTTAGTCATCTCATGTACTAAATGTGTCAATTCGACACGGATTAATTTGGTTATGGCTAATTGGATTGCACCTGTAGAACCGGGTAGGCAAAAGATTAATTGTTGGTTCATCGTTCCACCCAACGCTCTTGACAACAACGCACGGGTACCAACATCCTCGGTATAACTTAAATATCTAAATAGTTCACCAAAGCCTTCTATTTCTTTGGTCAACATCGGTTTCACGGCTTCAATCGTTACATCTCTTGGAGCTATTCCCGTACCTCCAGTGGTAATAATCACATCTATTGCTAAACTTTTCCATGTTTCAATTACTTGCTGAATCGACACTAAATCATCTTTGACAATTTCGTACTGCTGAATCACTACTTCATCTGACATCTCAGTAAGTAATTCTTGTATTAATTGCCCACCCTTATCTGTAGTTTTATCTCTCGTATCTGAAACTGTTAATACGGCACAATTAATTGGCCTATTCAACTTCACATTCGTATGCACTATTATTCCCCCTTTTAACCAAATAATTTATTCACTAAAGTGGCGGCTTGTGCTGGCTTGGTCATACCATGAATGAGCAATCTACCATTTTGAAAACTTATAATACGATGTCCTTCATATTGAAACATTATCATATAATTATTAGATTTAAATGGAATTGCTTTAGCTATTAAAAATTGATGCAACATTTCCTGGGAAATAGTTGGATTATCAAACTGTACAGTATCTCTTCCACATAGCGTTGCGTATTGTTTATTCGCTTGTGTTAACTCGGTAAATTGAGGGTGGTCGCCACATGTGTCACAATCTTTCCGATGCATTTTGCTAAAACCAAAGGCATGATGTTCTCCTGACCACACGTCCCCATAAGTATATTTAGTGTCAACTTCAGCACCTACGATTAACTTGAGTGCATCTTTAATTTGCAGACTCGTCGTCATGGTAACTGCAGGTTGAATCACACCTACAGTATCACACGTCATATTAATGGCAGGTAATTGTGGTAACAAGCAATTAAAACACGGTGTCTTACCGGGATTAAAAACAGCTTCGACATAAGTACTTTGAACTACGCCACCATATATCCACGGAATACGCTGCTTATATGCAAAATCATTAATTAAACGTCTAGTATCAAAATTATCTGTAGCATCAATAATTAATGTTATATTGTGCCCATATTGTTCTAACGTTGCAGGTGTCACATGTTCTACATATGCGTGAATATCGACATCACTGCTTATTTGTTTTAATGCTTGTTCGGCAGCTATTGCTTTAGGTAGCGCTTCAAGCGCATCTTGTTCAGTAAATAATGTTTGTCTTTGCAAGTTACTATACTCAATATAATCACGATCGATAATAGTTATTTCACCTATACCTGCGCGCACTAGCCCTTCAGCTACATGTGTACCCAATGCACCCATACCTATAATTAAGATATGTGCTTTAGCAATCAATGTTTGACCTTGCTGACCTATGTTATGAAATAATATTTGCCTAGAATAACGTCCATTAGTCACCTTAATTCCCCTTTTTTTATCGTTAACTTCATTATAGAACTTGTAGTCACCTGTAACAATAGTTTCAAACAAATCATAGGTTTATTTCATATTCATCTCAATTGGTAATTAATTTATGCCACATAATAATGGCATTGCTTTGACCTGATTCCTGTGGAAATAGCACGCGTCGAAGATTACAAGCTGAGACAGTGTCCACGGAAAGCGTGCAAAAAAACTGCCGACAAAGTCAATACTTGTCGACAGTCTAAGAGTAACACCCTTATATGCTACTCTTTTTCCCCTTCTATTGTTATAATCTCATCTGCTAATTGTTGTGCTTCAAAATTTGAATGGGTAACAAAAATCATAGGTATTTGCCATAATTCAAATATTGTTCTTACCATAGACATACTATTTTTTTTAGTTAAGTCATCAAGGCTAGAAAACGGCTCATCCAATAAAATCAAGTCAGGTTTAGTGCTCAGGGCTCTAGCTAATGCCACCCTTTGCGCCTCACCACCAGATAAAGTTGCGGGGTATTGTTTTACTAAATCAGAAATATTTAACTTCTGCATTAACTGCGTAATATGTTGTGACATTGGAGTCATAAAAGTGAGATTTTGCAATACCGTCATATGTGGAAATAATTGATAATCTTGAAACAAATAGCCAATATTACGTTTTTGAATTTTCACTTGCTGTTCAACTTTTGTATCCGTCAAAGTTTTATTGCCGATTTTAATAAATGCTGAATCTGGTTGAGTTAGTCCTGCTATAATGTTAAGAATAGTAGTTTTACCAATACCTGATGGCCCTTGTATAGCATAAATTTTAGGTTCGTCATCATTAATTTGAATTTGAATTTGAATTTTGTTTAGTTGTAACTGATGTGATAAAGCAATATGTAACATTAATCCCCCTCCAAATAACGTGACCTATTCATTAAATTCAATGCTCCAATAACTGAGACTGCAAATGCAATAAGCACAAGTACCCATAACCACGCTTGATTTTCTTTGCCTTGTTCTACTAAAAAGTAGATTTCTAAAGGTAACGTATTGGTTTTATTCGGTATATAACCGGCAACCATTAACGTCGCTCCAAATTCACCAATTGCACGAGCAAAGCTCATCATAATACCGGAAATTATAGGTCTTTTCGCTAACGGTAAAATGAGGCGAAAGAAAATTCTCCCTTCGCTAGCACCCATAGTTCTAGCGGTATTCAACATTTTTTTATCTATGCTACGAAACCCTTGTACTGTATGTTGATACATTAATGGAAAACTGACAATAACAGATGCAATAACTGCGCCTGTCAGCGTAAAAATAACAGGTATATGTAATACATTAGTTATAAAACCACCGATATAATTGTTTGGTGAAAAAATAATTAATAAAATAAATCCCAACACAGTAGGAGGTAAAACGATTGGTAAAATAATCAAACTTTCCATTATTCTAGAAAACCAACCTTTATGCTGATATAACCATTTTGCGATGATAATACCAAGTATAGTAACAATTATAGTACTAGTGATAGCAACCTTTAGCGAAATCCAAAATGGTGTAATATCTGGCACTTCAATTACCTCCTATAGTTAAACTTTAAAGTCATACTTTTCTAAAATCTCTTTCGCTTCTTTGGTTTTTAAAAATTTCATCCATGCTTTTGCTTCTTTTTTATTAGACACTGTCGCAGCTTGATACGTAATTGGTGTTTTTAAAGTTGCTTTTCCAAGTTCTTTAACATCAGTTTGGCCATTCTTTTTATGCTGTGCTAAATCGGTTTGATAAACATAACCAAATTGTGCGTTACCTTTAGTTACATAATTAAGAACTTGACGTACATCTTTAGCATAAACTAGATGCGGTTTCACATTGTCATATAAGTTTTGGTCTTTTAAAAATTGCTGTGCATATTTTCCAGCTGGCACAGAATTAGGCTCACCAATAGCTACCTTCTCATCGTTTTGAAGTTGTGATAAATCTTGTTTATCCGTTTTACTATTACCAATTAAAACCAGTTCGTTTTGAGCGTAATTATATGTATTATGCGCTTTGTCTTTATCCGCTAATATTTTAACATCTTTGATGTTAGCTGACATAAAAACATCGCTAGGTGCTCCCTTTTCAATTTGTTGTCTTAAGGACCCAGAACCACCGTAATTAAAATTGATAGCTACCTTGTCATGTTGTTTGTTAAAGGCTTGTTCTAATTCTTTTGTAACATCAGTTAAACTAGCTGCTGCTGAAATATTTAGCGTGTCTTTTTGTGTTGAACTTTTGTTCGACTTTTTCTCTGTTGATTGGCCACAACCTGCTAAAATAATTATGGCAATTAGTAAAAATGTAATTAGTCTTTTCATGTATATTACCCCTTCCACAAATTAATTATAACCGTATTAATATTCAAATTAAAGAGAGTGGTGTAGGATTCAAATTTTTAATTTGATTCCTACACCACTCTTTCGTTGAAGTTAATAGTCGTTGAACATAAATCTCTAGTTGTTTATTATAGTTTTGATGTAAATCTATGAAAGGCTTGTTTTCCTTCATCAGTTTGTTTAAATACACCTGCATCTTCTAATACACGTGTAAATTTTTTACCAACTTCTTGTTCAACAATGCTATCCACGTTAGAGTTTGTGAAATTATATTGCTTAAGCATTTGGTCTGCCCATGTTTTGTGCGATCCTATATCTATAGCATAATCACCTAGCAAATAACGCTTTACATCTTGTAGTTCTTTTTTTAGACGTCCAGGTAAAATAGCAGTACCCATAACTTCAATTAAACCTATATTCTCTTGTTTAATATGTTGTACATCTCGGTGTGGGTGATAAATACCTTCAGGATATTGCTCAGAGGTCTGGTTATCTCGCAACACGATGTCCACTTCATATTGCTGTGCACGATAACGTGCGATTGGTGTAACTGTGTGATGACGTTGGCCATCTTCACTTACTGCTTTAATATCCGCTTGAATGTCTGAATAGCTATTCCATTGTTCCATCACATATGTAGCCGCTTCAATTAATTCAGCTTTATCCTTTGATTTTAACCTAATAACACTCATTGGCCATTGCAATGTATAACTTGTAACAGCTGGGTAAGGTGTTAACTGAAAAGCTTCTTGTTGTGCAGCTAAATCCATCGGAAAAGTGTAACGACCTGCTTGATAATGATTATGCGATAAAATAGATCCTCCAACGATAGGAATATCCGCATTAGAACCTATAAAATAATGTGGAAATTGATCAATAAAATCTAATAAATTAACAAAAGTTTCTCTATTGATATTCATTGGTTCATGACGTTCTGACAAGACTATACTATGCTCTTTAAAGTATGCGTACGGTGAATATTGAAATCCCCAGCGATGTTGACCAAGTTGCAATCTAATTATTCGATGATTGCGACGTGCTGCTTGAGTCACACTACCTTCAAAACCTTCATTTTCCATACATAACGCACATTTTGGATAGTTAGTAGTTTTTTGAGCTTTCTCGCGTGCGATTTGTTTTGCATCTTTTTCTGGCTTTGATAAATTGATTGTTATTTCTAGTTCGCCATATTCAGTTGGCACCGTATAATTAATATTTTTCGCAATTGCATCTTCTTTAACATAATGGTTACGTTTCGATATGTCATAAAAATAATCCGTCGCTGCACTGTGGTCATTTTGATATTTTTCCCAAAAAATTTTATTTATTTGTGAAGGTTTCGGAGTGATTAAATCTAAAATATTAGCTTCAGTTATTTCTTTACGATATAAACTATCTTCTAGCAATTCATTGTCGATGGCTTGTGTTATCCATAGTTGTATAATTTCATTAGCATCGAGCTGTCCATAATTACTTTCTTCTTCAGTCGTTGTAACACCTTCTGCATTTAAATAAGTCAATAATTGATTTTGAATGTAGTAAGCATCTTCATATTCATAATCTCCATGTTGTACCGCTTCATCAATGAATCGTTTAACTAAATGTTGGCTTAATAACATGTTAAACCTCCTCTTTATCATAGCCATGAGGATGATGTTGATGCCATTCCCATGCATGACGAATGATTTCATTAATATCATCAAAGCGCGGTTGCCATCCTAGTTGATTCTTTGCTTTGTCACTTGCAGCAATTAATACACTAGGATCCCCAGCACGTCTCTTGCCTACACTCGCATTTATGGAGTGGCCTGTTACTGCTCTAGCCGCTTCTAAGATTTCAAATACTGAATAACCATTGCTACTACCTAAATTAAATGCACCAGAGGCGCCTCCATTTTTTAAATAATCAAAAGCTAAAATATGTGCATCAATTAAATCGACTACGTGCAGGTAATCTCTAATGCATGAACCATCAGCTGTATTATAATCATCACCAAAGACTGTTAATTGCTCTCGTTGTCCTAATGCCACTTCCAACACAATTGGAATTAAATGTGTTTCAGGTCTATGATCTTCACCAATGACTCCATCCGGATGTGCACCCGCTACATTGAAATAACGTAAGGCTGCAAAATTAACGCCATATGCTTCATGACACCAACGCATCATTTTCTCCATCACTAATTTACTTTCACCATAAGGACTCGTTGGATTAGTAGTATCTGTTTCATTAATTGGAATAGTGTCAGGTTCACCGTAGACTGCAGCAGTCGAAGAAAACACAATATGTTTAACATTAAATGTATACATTACTTCTAATACACTTTGTAATCCTTGTACATTATTATTGAAATACGCCAAAGGTTTCTCTACCGATTCCCCTACTAACGAGTATGCACAGAAATGAAAGACTCCCTCTACATCTTCATGTGTAAAAACTTCAGTGAGAAATTCTTTGTCTCGTACATCTCCTTCATAAAAACGCGCCGCCGTATGTACGGCTTGACGATGTCCTGTTTGTAAATTATCTACAACAGCTACATCATATCCTTGTTCAATTAATTGATAGACTGCATGGCTTCCAATATAACCTGCGCCACCTAATACTAATACAGACATATAAACATCCTTTCTCCTAATTCGTCTTATGAGTTATGTGTAATTAATTTCATACCATCGCTAATTCGAACATGATAAAAAGCTGGCGCATAGCCAATTTTTTCTTGATATATGGTAGATACTTCTTGCTCTAATTGCTTAATGCTATCTTTATGCACTAAAGCAATTGCACACCCTGCAAAACCAGCCCCTGTCATTCGTGCTCCAAGTACACCATCTACTTGCTGTGCAGTTTCGGCTAAAGTATCTAATTCTATACCAGTAACTTCATAATCACTTTTCAATGATTGATGTGATGCGTTTAACAATTGTCCAAAACGATGTAAGTCATTCTCTGTTAAAGCTGCATGTGCTAATTTCGTTCGCTCATTTTCAGCTATAGCATGGCGTGCCCTCTTAATATTAATATCATCCTTAATTAAATGACTATATTGATCAAAGGTCTTCAAATCAATATCACATAGTTGGGTAATATTTAATTGTTGCTGCAAATCAGACAGTGCTTCCTCACATTGCGCCCGACGTTCGTTATATTTAGATTCCGTTAAAGAACGACGTTTATTCGTATTCATAATGGAAATTACATAATTCCCAAACCTTGCCGGTACGTATGTATAGTCTAAAGTTGGCGTATCTAACAAAATAGCATGCTCTTCTTTACCTAAACCAATAATAAATTGATCCATGATACCGGAATTTACACCCATGTAGTTATTTTCAACTTGTTGGCCTATCTTAATAAGTGCCAATTTATCTAGTTCGAGTTCAAATAATGCATTAATCATCCAACCTGTCACTAATTCGATTGATGCAGATGATGATAAGCTCGCACCATTAGGAATAGTGCCTTCAAAAATCAAATTAAATCCACGATTAATCTCTGGATATTGTTCTTTTAAATATTTAATAACTCCTTTGGGATAATTCGCCCAATCATGTGATGCATCAAAATCTAACTGATTCAAATTAACTTTAACAATACCTTGTTCTGGAAAATTCTTTGAATATAATTGTATAGTTTGATCTGTGCGTAACGACGCCATCCCATATGTTCCTAATTCAATAGCAGCTGGAAAAACATAACCACCATTATAATCAGTATGTTCGCCAATTAAATTAATTCGCCCTGGCGCAAATGCATTAACTGTTGGCTGCGTTTGGAATTGTGTCTCAAAATCAGAGTTTAATTGTTGTAACATCTTTCACACCCCTTTATATATAGCTACTTAGTAAACATAAATAAAGTTTACTTGTTTACTCTACACTTTGTCAATTAAATGACTTTTAAGCATGAAACGTTTCCCGCTCAATTAATTGCGCTTCTACTACAATATGATGCGCTACACTACGTATATTATGAATACGTTCTTCAGCCATCTTCACTGCACTTCTACCGAATTCATCAATAGCAATATGTACACTACTAACACTAGGACTAACATATTGCAAAATATCTAAATCGTTGAAACTAATAAGTTGAACTTGCTCAGGTACCGAAATTTTTTCAGCAGATAATTGTTGCATCATACCTATTGCTAACATATCATTACCCGCAATTAATACTTCTGGTAAGTTGGATTGTTTTACTAAGTCTTTTATTACTTGTTGACCATGTTCTTTATCCCAACCAACTATATACGCATCTTCAGTTATATCATGGTGCCTACACCACTGTTGATAACTCATATATCTTGGATCATTATTACAAAATGTAGGTGTCCCAGTTAAATCACGGGTTGTTTTAACACCACCTACATAAGTTACTTGCGTCACATTTTGTGCTTTGACTTTTTCTAATAATTGATACATTGCATCCCCTAAATCACTATAAACGGCATCTATATTTTTAGGGGTTTCTGGATTATTAATAACTACCATATTATTGTTATAACCATGCAAGGTCTGTAATGTATCACTCGAAAACTTGCCGATAACAATGATTGCTCCAGCTTTCTCAATTTGTGAAATGTTCTCTAATTTATTCGTCCCATCAATTCGTAATGTTCGTTTCAATGAAAGATTCAATCGTTTTATTTCTTTTTCAATAGCCAAACGGATTTCACGATAGTATGGGTCTGTCATTTCTCGTTCCTTTGAAGCGTATGTAATTATTTGTATCCGTTTATTTTTTCTTTCTACTTTATGATATTTTAATTGCTCAGTAATCGTTAAAATTCTATTACGTGTCTTCGGTGACACTGATAAAGTTTTATCATCATTTAAAACACGTGATACTGTACCTGGACTTACACCAGCTTCACGTGCAATATCTCTTATACTTGCCAATTTAAACACCTCGCTTTGTTTACTGTAAGTTTACCTATTTACTCGATGTCTTGCAATAATAGTTCATTACTATTTTTTCTAAGGTTATTGTTTTGATAGTAGACTTTAGATACGCTAAACTAGAAATAATTGGTGGATAAGGAGTGAAAGCTATGTCGAAAGATGTGTTAAACAATCAACCTATAGTGCGCTATGAAAATGGTGAGTTAGTAGAATCACATGATCATTATGTTACTGAATTTCCGCTGACAATTATGGTTAATGGTCAAGAGTTTGCAACTGTTATTTGCAGTCCTAACAATTTAACAGAGCTCGTGGTAGGATTTCTCGCATCTGAAGGTGTTATTCTAAAAAGAGATGAATTAAAATCAATACAAATGGACGATAGTAAGGGGTTTGCACACGTTGAACTTACCAAAGACTTAGGTGAGCGCGTCGAGTATTCTACTAAACGAATGATTGCTTCATGTTGTGGTAAAAGTAGAGAATTTTATTTCAAGAATGATGCAGCCATCGCCAAAACTTCCATGTCCAATATTACAATCTCTCCACACCAAGTATTAGAAATGATGAAAGGTTTACAAAATGCCAGCACTGTATTTAAACAAACAGGCGGCTTGCATAATGCTGCTATGAGCGATGGCGACAACTTCTTTGAACATAGACAAGATATCGGGCGTCATAATGCACTTGATAAACTTTATGGCTACTGTATTTATAACCATATATCTATTCGAGATAAAGTACTTATTTTTAGTGGCCGTATTTCATCAGAAATATTAATTAAAGCAGCTAAAATAGGTGTAGGGGTAATATTATCAAAATCTGCTCCAACTACATTAGCTGTACAACTTGCGAAAGATTTAAATATTACAGCTGTTGGGTTTATAAGAGATGGTAATTTTAATATTTATAGTCATCCAGAACGTATAAAAGCTATTGAATCTAATTAAGTAATCACATTAGATTCAATAGCTTTTATATTTATTATACATCTTCTTTTAACACTTGCTGGCAAAAGCCAATGTAGCTGTAGCCCTGCTTAACATACATATCTTTGGCTGTATCTTCACCGTCAGCAACTAAGATTATTATTTTATTTTGAGCAACATCTGCGACAAAACTTTGCATTATTGTGCCAATGCCGCGTCGTTGAAATTCAGGGATGACGCCAAAACCGTCAATTTCCACACATTTTGAAGTGATAATCAAATCTAAAATACCTACTGGTTTGTTATTGTAATAAGCAATAACACGATCTACATGGTCCAAATCATGATTGTTACGAATCATTTGGCTACTATGTTGTACGTATGTATCGCCAAAAGGTTCTGCAAAAACTTGATACACTTTCAGATAGTCTTCCACTTCTGAATGAGATACAAATTTCACGGTAATATCAGGGTGTTCAGCATATTGAACTTGGTTGGAATCAATCGCATACATTTCTAAACAACCTAATTCAAAACCTCTGTTGTTTATTTCAGCTTTAAACTGTTCATTTAAATCTATATTTTCCGGAAAGGTAAACGACAAATGATGCGAACCTTGAACATGATGCATTTGTAATTGCGTATCAATATCAGATAGCCATTGTTGTAATGAAGGCATGCGATGATACATCCATTTATTTTCATCGAAAATGATACTATCTTCCGGTGTTAAATAAATTGTTTTCATCATATCTGTACTATAAACTAGTCCACCTTGATAAATATCCTTCATTGAAATATGCTCCATCTATGTTCTCTCCCTGCCAAATATACTATTGTTTCAATAATTGTTTAAATCTACTATGATTTAATAAAATATTACCTAATAGACTAGCTAAAATAGCTTTAATAATATCTCCTGGCATAAACACTAATGCTAAAGTTAATGATTTCGTTACCGGAATATTAGTAATAAGACCCATAATCATAGTTCCCACAATATCTAATAGTAAAACACCTACTACTAAAGTAATTATTAACAGTACGACAAAATTTATTTTGTCAAAATACAAATCACGCAGTAATCCTATTAAAAAAGTGACGACAGGATACATAAATAAAAAACCTGCAGATGGTCCGACAAATACGCCTATACCACCTCTACCGCCTGATAATAACGGCAACCCTGTAGCAACTAATAATAATAAAATCAATACACTAATCGTACCGTATTTACGCCCTAATATAATACCAGCTAAAAAGATTCCAATATTTTGTAAAACAATTGGAACAGGCATAAATGGTAAAGGAATTGATGGGATCGCCCCCATTACTGCAATTATAGCAGTCATGAGTGCAGTATAAACAAGATATTTCGTTGACATACTCATTCCTCCTTATATGAGCAAAATTATACCATAAATGTTAACTACAAAAAACAAAAAGTTTACAAATGTTTTTTACTTCTATAAAAATGAAAATACGAGTCCGGAAAATAAAAATCTTTAACTAATAATAAATGTCAAATTTAAAGAGGACCAATCCATATTAAGGATTGGTCCTCTTATTTTGAGCATGGGGCTTTATGTCCCACGCTCGTTCTACTTTAATAGGTGAACCGTTGAGCAGTATGTTTTTAAGTTATTAAACATCGTGTTCACTATTATTAGAACTACAATTATTGATTTAACAGTTTTTCTTTTAAATCTTTACGCATAAATTCTAACGTATATGGATCATTATACCAATATGACGTAGCATTAATTTTTATGACTTGATCATTTTTAACTGCTGGAATGTTTTTCCATAAGTCAGTCGATTGATAACTTGGCTCTGCTTTTCCTTGACTCGTTGAAACTATATAATCACCAGCGTAATCAGCCATTTTTTCTTGCTTAATTTCCGCCCAACCTTCTTTTTCAGTTAACGATTTTACTTTGTCTGGCATTTTCAAGCCGAACGCTTGATAAAGGACTTCGCCACCACGTCCCCAGTTTTCACCGTAAGTATATAGTTTTTTATCAAACTCATCGAAAATAGTTACAGTTGCGTCTTTTCCAATTTTATTTTGGATTTGCTCACCATCTTTTTTCGTTTTAGCTTTCCATTCTTTTTCCCATTTTTGTTGTTCTTTTTCTTTACCGACAATTTTAGCAAGTTCTTGTTGTTGATCTAAATAATCGTGTTTGCCATAATCAAAAACTACTGTTGGAGCTATTTTTTTATATTTTTTGATATTTTTATCTGTAGAATAAGCAATGATGAGATCTGGTTTTGTTTTAGCAACTTTTTCTACATCATTTTCTCCGACTTTTTCTACTCCTTTAAATTTATCTTTAATAACATCACTTTGCTCTACTTGATCACTAACAGCCACTAAATTAGCACCTAAATATTTCAAACCTGGTGCATAAGTTGGTGCCACAGATGCAATACGCTCAGGATTTTTAGGAATTTCCACCTTTTTACCACTATCTAATGTATATGACTTCGTTTCTTTTTTATTTTTATCTGAATTACTGTCGGAGCCATTCCCACATGCTGCTAATACAAGTACGAATGCTATTAATACTAACCATAATTTCTTCATAATTTACCCTCCATTGAAAATGATTATCACTTCCAATATATTATAAAATTTTACGCTTTTAATTACAATACCTAAATAGAGGCAACAGAAAAATTATTTTCACAGTAACTTGACCGAAGCTATTATACTTATACTAGCGCACGCAAAATTATAAAACTTATTCTGCCTGCCCGTGTGGAACAATCATAACTAAATACGCTTAAAAGCTATTAAATTTTCCCTAAAACTGATTTAGCTATATTAGTATATGCCATATCTTCCATTGGAGGATTGTGCAAACCAGCACGCATATCTCTATAATAACGCTGTAATGGGCGCTCCATTTCTAAACTTTTAGCCCCAACAATACGCATTGCTAAATCTATAACTTCTAACCCTTGATTCATAACCAATACTTTACTTGCAGAGGTTTCGTTCCACATATTGTTATTTTCTGGATTATTGTACAAACTTGCCGTACTCCATAAAAAGTGTCGTGCAGATAATAATAATGATTCCATTTTGCCGATATTTTGTTGTACGGTAGCAATATCACCAATTGTACCATCGACACTATTTGGACTATATGTTGCGGAAAAATCAACTGCATAATCTCTTGCAGCTTGTGCTATACCTAAGTATGTACTTGGAATGTGTAAAATCCAACCATTAGGAGAACTTGGTTTACCAACGCGTGTTTCTACAAAATTTTCTGTTGGAATTTGTACATCAGTTAGTACTAAATCATGGCTTTCAGTGGCACGCATACCTACCATATTCCAATTATTAGCTATTTCTACACCTGGCATAGTTTTATCAACCAAATAAAAGCCTACTTGCTGTGATTCCGAATCAAATGCACCCACAATAAAGTGGGATAAACGTTTACTCATCGATGTGAATGTTTTTACACCATTAATGAGATAACCATGTTCATTTTTAGTTACATACGTGCTAGGTCTACCACCTCTTGTTGGACTTCCTGTTTCCGCTTCACTAACTGCTCTATTAACTAATGCACCATTTTTAATTTCCTGTGCAAATTGATCCAACATAGCTGGCGCCCATAGTTGTTGTTCATAAATTTGACCTACAACACTTATATGCCAACCTATGGATAATGCAGTAGCACCATCTAATGATCCTAAGTAACTTTGTAAAATCACCATATCTTCAATTGTGGCACCTTCACCACCATATGCTTTAGGTAAAGATAGTAGCGTATATCCTTCATCTACTAGCCATTGTATATTTTTATATGGAAAGTCTGAGTTCTTATCATTGTATTCGGCATTTTCTCTAAATTGCCCTTTAACTTGCTCAAATTTTGCAATCCATTTCCGTTGAATATCCGTATGTATTAATGCGGAACGATTCAATATAATCACCTCATATTTACTTATCTTTCATTCTTTCCTAGTTTAACACTCGATTTACTCAATTGAAACCTTTCACAGCCCAAAATCTTACTTTACCGATAAGAATTAATATGATAATTTTAAATCAAGCAATTAAGGAGGATAACCATGATTACAGTAAATAATTTAAAATTAAAATATAATTCAAATTCTGTATTAAACGATGTCAGTTTCAGTCAGCGTAAAGGAGAAGTTACAGCGATAATCGGACCGAGTGGTTCAGGCAAAACGACTTTACTACGTTCACTTAATTTATTAGCCACTCCATGGAGTGGCACTATTACTATAGACGACTTCCAATTTAATACCCAACAACATTCCAAAAAGGACATTAAACAATTACGCAATAAATCGGCAATGGTATTTCAAAACTATAATTTATTTAAAAACAAAACAATTTTAGAAAATATCACTGAAGGTTTAATTTATGGTCAAAACTATGATAAGGCTAAGGCTGAAGAAATTGCACTCTCATATTTAAAGAAAGTGAATATGTTAGAGCATCAACATAAATATCCTATCCAACTTTCAGGTGGCCAAAGCCAACGCGTTGGCATTGTACGTGCATTAGCGCTAAATCCAGATGTATTATTACTTGATGAACCAACTTCAGCACTAGACCCTGAATCAATTCAAAGTGTGTTATCACTTATTAAATCTATCGCTGAAGAAGGCATGACGATGGTTTTAGTCACTCATGAAATCAACTTCGCTAAAGCAATAGCAGATCAAATTTTATTTATAGATAATGGAGAAATTTTACATAGAGGTAGTCCAGAAGAAGTATTAGAACACACTCATTCTGAGCGACTGAATCGCTTTTTAAACAGAGTAGAAGTTGAAGGTGTATATAAATGACGTTAAAACACATTGTTTTCTTCATTACCATTGCATGTAGTTGCTTGCTATTGGCTTCTTGTAATAACGACACCGACAATAATAACAAAAAAGAAATAAAAGTCGCACTCTCAGCAGAAGTGAACCCACCTTATTTATATACGAATAAACATAATGAATTTGTTGGTTTAGATATGGATTATCTCAAATTATTAGAAAAAAAATTACCTCAATATAAATTCACTTACGAAGTTGGAGAAGAAGAGTCTAACCTTGTTGGTATTGGAGCAGGTAAATTTGATATGGGGATTAATTGGTTTTTCAAAACTCCTGAACGCGAAAAACAATTTCTATATCAAGATGTTCCATATAGTTATGCGTTACCGATGTTAGCAGTACATAAAGATACGAATGATATTCAAAAATTAAGTGATTTACCCGGCAAAACATTAACACCTATGGCGCCAAGTGGAGGACTATATTCAATACTAAGCCAATATAATAAACAACATAGTCAGAAGATTGATATTAACACCATTCAAGAACCTTCAAATGGTGATAGTTTAAAATCTGTAAGTAACCAACGTCGTGACGTTATGTTTTTAAATTGGAACACATACCACGCCATACAAAGTGAAATAAATGCAGATGTCAAAATAGGTGGCATTGTTAAAAAGGAACCTTTACATATCGTTTATAACAAAAAACAACAACGTTTGCATGATGATATCGATAAAGCAACTATTGAACTTAAAAAAGAAGGTAAATTACAACAATTATCTCGAAAATATTTTGATATTAATGTTTTCGACAATTTAACAGATATTAACGAACAAAAAAATAACTTGGAGGTGCAATAATGTCTCTAGAACAATGGCTAAATCTCTTTAATCAAGTATTACAAAAATTGCCCCTCACATTATTGATGATTGTGTTAGCTTTGATTTTTGCCGTTATATTAGGTCTCATATTATGTACTATACGTCTTAAGCACATAAAATTTTTATCTTCGCTCGTGCGTGTATATATTTCTTTTATTCGTAGCACACCGTTAATATTACAATTATTTCTAGTGTATTTTGCCTTACCGCAAGTACTTATGATTATTAATATTGATATAAATCATTTTAGTAGATTGTTTTTTGTAATTCTAGCGTTTTCAATGCACACTGGCGCATACTTAGCTGAAATTTTTAGAGCAGGTTATTTATCTGTAGACTATGAGCAAATTGAAGCAGGCTTAACAGTAGGTTTATCTCCTGTAAGAATTTTCTTGTCAGTTATAGTACCTCAGGCCCTACGTAATGCCATTCCAAATTTAACTACTCAAATCATTGAACTCGTTAAAGATACTTCATTGGCTTTTACAATCGGTATTATCGATATGATGGGACAAGTTAAATTAATTATTGGTAACAATTATGGTTTGGGCATGCTAGAAGTCTATATAGTTATTTCAATTATTTATTGGATCATCTCGCTTATCATTCAAGGCAGCTTAGCTTGGCTGAATAAATCTACTCAAAAACCTTATCAAGTATAGGAGGTAAAACTTTGTCCTTTATCTTTCAAACAATTTGGGAAATATTCAAAAGTCTTCCAAATACAATTATTATATCTTTAGTAGCAATGACTGTAGGGCTCTGTGTAGGGACGTTATTTGCCATCATTCAGATTAGAAAAACACCCATTTTTTCACAGTTTATTATTGTCTATAATTCATTTATTAGAAGTACGCCCCTCATAATACAGTTATTTATTTTATATTATGGCATACCTAATTTGATATTATACTTAAATGCTACACTCGGCTTGAAAATCAATCCCGATATGTTTTCACCGATGTTGATTGCTTTAATTGCATTTTCTCTACACGCAATTGCTTACCTTAGTGAAACGATGAAAAGTGGTTTGCTATCAGTTGACTACTCACAAATTGAAGCAGCAAAAACAGTAGGTTTGTCTAATCGTCATATTTATACGCGCATCGTTTTACCTCAAGCTTTTAATTATGCTTTACCTAATATCGAAAACCAATTTATTATGCTTATCAAAGGAACTTCTTTAGCGTTCGCAGTTCAAGTAACTGAAATTATGGCAGTAAGCCGGATTATCGCAAATGAAGGATATCAATTTATTACAGTCTATTCCATTGCAGCCGCATTTTATTGGATATTAGCTATTATTTTAGAAAAGGTATTTCATAAAATTGAAAGTAATTCTACAAACCACTTAAGCACTCAAAGCTCTATTTAACATACACAATAAAACACGCTTATTTCATTTTTAATTGAAATAAGCGTGTTATTTTATGCTAAACTTTCTGCAAAATATTTTTTTCGAGCATAATATTGTTTTACTTTTTTAGGAATGTTGCCTGACTGCAATTCATCTTTAGTTACTATAGGGTAGTTTTTAAACACCATAGAACCTAACCATCCACACGTAGCACTGCTAATAGCACATAATGATGCAGTAATGATAACAGTTACCGGATTATTAAAGCCAAACATTACCATTAATCCCGCAATAGGTGTAGCCGTTCCTGTTGCATCATTGACTAAACCAAATAATGCGATGATAATGCCAGAAATAGCGCCACCAACAAAATTAGTTGCATAAACTGGTAATGGATTGGCAGTAACAATATCAGCTTGTGATAATGGTTCTATAGCTACTGACATCGTAGTTTTACGATCACCAAACTTCATGCGTTTAAATAACACAAAATTCATAAATGATGATCCAAAGACAGCTAAAGCACCGATTGCCATTGGTGTGCCAGTTAATCCTAATAATGCAGTTAATGCCATAGAGCTTAGTGGTGCAGTAGCTACTACTGTAATGATACCTCCAAGAACAATACCCATGAGAATAGGACTCGATGTAGTAGATTCTTTAATAATATTACCGATTTGCATTAAACTTGCATCTACTAATGGCGATACACCCATTGCAATAATACGTGTTAACGGCGCAATGACGATTATTGCTAAAATTAAATCTACACCTGCTGGCGCTTTGCCTTCAATCCATTTCATAGCAAAGCTTATAAGATAACCTGCGATAAACCCAGGTAATAAATCTAAATTTCCACATGCTAAAGCTATCACAAAGGCATAAACAGGACTTACACCCATTGCTAATGCTACTAAGCCTGCTGCAGCAAGTCCACCTAATCCGCCTGCCGTTTCACCAAGTGTACCTAAAAAATCTACACCCAATAAATCTCCACCTACATATTTTTGAAATGCTTCGACTAAAAACGAAGCTATTGCTGCATTTGCTAACGCACCCATAGCTTTTCCACCTTGTGGAGCCTTACTCGTAAATAAAGTAAATAAACATAATACTAATGCTAAAAAAATGACACCTAAAATCAAATTCATGATATAACTCCTTTTGTGTATACGCTTTCATTAACGAACTCATTATATCATTTTTACCTTGTATATCAACTATTATTAGAACAATTTTTTATTAAATAGAATAAAATAGTGTTATCTGAATTTTGCGAATAATCACAAAAAAGAATACCTACTACGGTCGTTTCATCGAATGAAACCAATGATAGTAAGTATTCTCAATATATAGCTATATAAAATATTTTTTAACTTCTTCAATAGTATGCCTTATCTTTGCTTTCTCTTGATCATTTACAAATACAATAACTGTGCGTTCATCGAAGTCACTTCTTTTTTTATTTAAGTACCCTAAATCTTTTAATTTTTGTAATGCTTTAGTTAAATAATAAGGTTTTAAATGTGTTTGTTGTGCTATTTCTTTTGCAGTAACTTCATGGCCTTGACAGTTGTTAAGAATATTTAAAATATATATTTCTTCAAAATTTAGTTTAAAATGTGCTTTTACAACTTTGAAAAATCCTTTTAGTTGTTGGTTTATCAAAAATAATTCATCAAGTGATTTAAATACTTTTTCCTCCATAGTAATCACTCCTTTGTTGTTAATTCTAGGTTTCATAATTCACAATATAATAATTTCAACAATCATTAATATATTTATTTTATACTACTATGTTATCAAAATTCAACAGTTAAATTGCTAAAACAAGATCTAACACCAAAATAAACTTAAATAAAAAAACGATATTCCAAAATTTTTGGAATATCGTTCAACACAAAATTATTTTTGTTTACCATTAAATGTATCTAAAAAGCTTAATGCTGCTAAACCTGTTAAGTCTAATGCATGTTTAGCACCTTGCTTACCATGACCAGCTTCAAAGTGTTTTACAATTGCAACACCTAATACTGCAAAAGTAAATAATGAACCTAAACGAGATAATTTTTTACTTGCAAAGCTTAATACAAAAAATAATGCACTTAATGCTTCAATAGCACCAGCTAAAGGTACTGAATTTGCCGGTAGACCAAATACATTTTCAAATGTATCTTTCATTGTTTGGTCACCTTTTAATTTAGGTTTTGCTGAATCAAATAATTCTTTCGCTAATTTCAAATTTGTTAAATAACGTAAAATCATGTACTTTCTCTCCTTATTTATCTTCAAAATATTTATCTACAATAGGTTTCACTTGTGTTGCTAATAACCTAATTGTTTTAAGTGTATCTTCATGAGGTATTGAACCTACCGGCGTATGCAACATAAAGCGATTAAGACCTAGAGTTTCTACCGTGTTAATAATCTTTTGTGCTACTGTTTCTGGACTACCAACATATAATGCACCATGCTGGCTTATTTCTCTTTCAAAAGTATACTCATTATATGGTGGCCATCCACGCTCACGACCTAACATATCATGATTTGCTTTTAACGAAGGGAAAAAGGCACGCATTGCTGCTTCATCAGTATCCGCTATAAAGCCCCACGAATGAGTAGCAACAGATAGTTGATTAGCATCGTGTCCATAAGATAAGGCACTTGATTTGTACATCTCAACATTGCGCTTAAATCTTTTTGGATCTCCACCAATTATAGCATAAGTTATTGGTAAACCTAATGCCCCTGCTCTTAATGATGATTCTGGTGTACCTCCTGTTGCAATCCCAATTTTTAACTTACCATGCTCAGGACGTGGATACACACCTAAATTATCTATATTAGGACGAAAATTACCGTCCCAGTTAACAATTGTCTGTGCATTTATCTTCATTAATAGGTCTAATTTTTCATTAAATAATTGTTCATAATCTTGTAAATTATGTCCAAATAATGGGAAGGATTCAATAAATGAACCTCTACCTACTAAAATTTCAGCTCTCCCGTTAGAAAGTGCATCAAGAGTTGAAAATCGTTGGAATACACGAACAGGATCATCTGAAGATAATACCGTCACTGCACTTGATAATTTTATATGGGTAGTGGAACGCGCTGCAGATGCTAATACTGATACTGGATCAGAAACCGCATAATCTGCTCGATGATGTTCTCCCAAACCATAAACATCTAAGCCTAGAGCATCTGCCGTTTCAATTTCTTCTATAATATTGCGTATTCTTTGTGCTGCAGATAGAGCAGGTTGTCTACCTTCTTCTGTAATGATGTCATTATTATCTGCAAATGATGTGATTCCCAATTCAACTTTCATAGCGCACTCCCTCTAAATAAGTATACTTTTTATACTTAGATATTAATCTATTATTTTATTGTTGTCAATATCATTGCTTCAAATCCCCGATTGTTTCTCGAAGCTCTTATATATTATTAATTAGTTATTTTTATTATTAATATGAAGATACATATGTTTTTAAATATTCATATTACTGAATTTATGTGTTTACAATTGATTTTAAATTTTCTGTTATTTTACAGCTTTGTAATATATTAGCGTGTAATTTTTCTCTACAAATTCCTTCAATGCCCGTCTATCAAGCCTTTTAGAAGAATTTCTTATATTTCGAATTGTTACATAAGACTCGATTTTATTAGAACTAAATTACAAATCAATAACATTGAGCACAAATGAATGATTTTCTGCTATATTAATTCTTGTCGTAAAAACAACCAAGAAAATATAAACAATCGTCGATAGAGACATACAAATAAAACTTATTATTAAGAAAAAATTTAGGAGGATATTTTAAAATGAAAAAAATCGCTACAGCTACTATCGCTACAGCTGGAATCGCTACGTTTGCTTTTGCTCAAAACGAAGCTGATGCAGCAGAAAATAACCAAGGTGGATACAATCCAAATGATCCAACTTCATACAGCTACTCTTACACTATAGACCAACAAGGTAACTACAACTACACTTGGCAAGGTAATTGGAGCCCAAATCAACATAACACTTATAACTATAACTATAACTATAGCTCATATAGTAATGATAGTTATTCAAATAATAGTGGTTCATATAACAACTACTCTAACCAATCTTATACTTCAAATAACACAACTGGTGGAGGCGGAGCTGCTTCTAACTCTACTTCAGACCGTAACATTAAAGTAACTACTCAAAGTGCACCTTCAAGCTCTTCAGTTTCACTTTCAAGTGCTTCAGGTTCATCAAGTAACTTGTACACTGCTGGTCAATGTACATATTATGTTTATGACAAAGTAGGCGGAAAAATTGGTTCTACATGGGGTAACGCAAGTAACTGGGCAAGCGCTGCTGCTTCATCAGGTTACACAGTAAATAACACAGCTAAAGCTGGTTCAATTTTACAAAGTTCAACAGGTGCTATGGGACACGTTGCATATGTTGAAAATGTAAACAGTGACGGTTCAGTAGAAGTTTCAGAAATGAACTACGGCCAAGGTGCTGGTGTTGTTACTTCACGTACAATTTCAGCAAGCGAAGCTTCAAGCTACAACTACATTCACTAAGATTGATGTTTATTATTAAAGGCTGGACATAGTATGTTCTAGCCTTTTTTATTTACTCTTACTTAGCATAATTAATAGGCTATAATCAGTACAGCAACTATACTGGTCATAGCCTATTTTTATTATCTTATATTATAGTAGTTAAGTATCATAACGTTTACTATTAAAATTTACGCTTCATGAAAAACAGTTTTGTACTGTAGTATCGCTACAATATACAATACAAAACTGAAAATAAGACAAAAAATTGAAGGATATTTTCTCTTATAAAAATTTAAAGTGAACGATTACTCATTAGTTATCTTCATAATAATATCGCTACAAGTATTACTATGTAACATAATGATACATCTCATCCATAGTTATATTTAACCGTTTTAACTACTACTAAAACTTAAAATAAACAAATTAATTACATACTATTTACACTTTTACCAAAATAACGCAGTCAACTATACATTTTTTATATCTTTACGCTTCTTAATACCTATGCCACTAAAACCATAAAACAACGCAAATATGATACATAGATAACACGGCACTGTCCAAATAAAGAACTGGTCAACAGTCACTCCTAATTGTTGCGTGTAGTAGATGCCTGAAGTCCCCCATGGAATCAATGGAATAATCATTGTTCCTGAATCTTCTAAAGTTCGAGATAAATTTGAACGATCTAAATCCATTTTATTATACATATCCATCATCAATACACCAACCATGATAATAACAACAGAGGCAACTCCAGCAGCTAATACCATAATTAAGCTACCAATAATTGTTACTAAAATTAGTTGTCCGACCGAATGGATATTACTAGAAATTCCATGAAGAATAACATCTAAACAACCTGCTTTTTCAACAATTCCTGCAAATGCATAACCCGTAAATATTGTGACGAGTATCTCTGTCATACTCATCATTCCCCCCTGCTGAATGAGAGTCATAGTACGTTCAGATAAACCATCACTATGTATCAACATAGACTGGTTAAAGCCATCAAATGTAGATTTAAATCCATCAACTATATTAAATTTATTATTGAACGTTCCAACTAAAATCGCACTTAAACTCGATATCAACATCGCTGGTACGGTTGCAATTTTACAAATCAAACAAATAATAATAATGATGATCGGTAGCCATACAAAAACATTCAAGTTATAAATATTTTCCAATTCATTCAGTAATTGATTTATTTGTGAAGTATTTGCTGTCTGCTGTAAGCCTAAGCCTGCAAAAAACCAAACGATTAAACCAATAATTGAAGCTGGTACTGTTGTCCATATCATCGCTCTAATATGGCTAAAAATATTAACTTTTGTAACCAGTGCAGCTAAATTTGTTGTATCTGATAACGGCGACATCTTATCCCCAAACACAGCACCTGCAATAATAGCCCCAGCAGCCATGCCATCATCTATATTTAATTGATGTGCTATAGCCATTAACGAAATACCTGCTGTGGAAGCAGAACCCCATGCTGTACCTGTCGCAACTGATGTTATTGCACAAATAATAAATGCAGACACTAAAAAATAATGCGGATTAAGAAATTCTAAACCATAATAAATTAATGCTGGTACCGTACCGGAATACATCCAAGTTCCGACAACGATACCAACTGCTAATATAATGAATAATGCTGGCATTGCTGTAGATAAGCGCTTAGTAATGCCATCTTCTAAGTCTGACCATTTCAATCCAACACGTTTAGCAATCCACGCAGCATAAGCTGAAGACATTATCAATAATGCCTGTATCGGTATTTCAAATACTACAAATCCAGTAATCACAATAATAACCATTACAATAATAGTTGATATTGCTTCCAAAAATGTTGGTTGTCTTACCATACACAGTCCCCCTTATTCAATTAGTTACGGTTATTAGTCTAAACCGAGTTTATCGACCCCTAACTCTTCTACTGTAAGTCCCTCTTCAAAAAAATCTCTTTCTAATATAGTAGATGCAAGCACGATAATTGCATCAATGTTCGGTGTACTCACATCTATTAGTCTGCCTAGACTTGACCATAAAACTAAACCAAAAGCTATATCTTCTGTTAAGTATCTATTTTTCACTTCATTCGGACCATTTATTTGTGAAAACACTGGACTCGTATTAAACAAACGATTTAAAGGTTCATCTTCATCTTCTTGTGATAAATAACCTCTTTCAATTCTGGCACCTTTAGCAGTATTAAGTTCAAAACCTAGTTTTCTACCTAATGCTAAACGTTCTAATTCTACTGCATGCAACAATTTAATCGTATGCTTAGTGATACCTTCTTTATATAATGAGAAGTCATCTGCATAATCAATTCGGCCTACATTGAGCAATGTAGGACCTGGATGAACTTCAGGGTTTCCATTTTCTAAATTAGTCTTCCATAAACTTTCTTCTTTCACTATATATGGATAAAGTTTTTCTATTAACTTAAATGAATCTGATAAATACTCAGCATCATACGTAGTAAAATGTACTTTACGAACATTGAGTGATAAGTTTACTTCTGCTGTATTAAAATTAACACGCGTACCATAAGTTAAAGTATTTACCTCTGCAAATTTAGGCATTACATCAATATGCATATCTTCTAAAACATTAATAAATCGAATAGACCCCATAGCTGCTGCAATATTAAATAAAATCAGTTGTTTGTCAGTCACAAAAGGCGCCATAGTTTGTGCATAATGCTCTATAAACGATGACGGAATAATAACTTGAATCACTTCTGCTCCTTCTAGCACATATTCCATATCATCACTAACATTTGTAAATGGTACAAATTGTTCACTGCCTTCATTCTTAAAATCGAAGCCACCTCGTTCCATCGCCTTATCAAACTTGTGTATCGATTGATTACGGCAATATAATTTAACCTCATGTCCTTTATTAACCATATCTAGCGCTGCAGTAACAGCACCATTGCCTGATCCAACAATTGCTATTTTCATAATTTCCCTTCTTTCTATAAAAATACTTGTTAGGCTTTATTCATCTTTATAACCCAACTCTGTTGTTTATAAACTATAGTAAAAACCAAATTCAACTTATTTCTTATATATATAATACTAAGTATTTGCTATAATACACTGAAAAGGAGTGATATTCGTGACTGAACACGTGCATGAGGATACTGAATTTAACATGGATAAAAATCGCCTTAATCAGTCTAGCAAGGATGATAGACTGATGGCAATGCTTATTTATATCTTGAGTTTTTTCACTGGTTTTATTGGGCCGTTAATTATTTGGTTAATCAAACGAGAAGAATCAGCTTTTGTTGATCGCGCTGGCAAGAATTATTTTAATTTTATTCTCTCTTACTTTATTTGGGGAATCATTAGTGGTATTTTAGTTTTTATTATTATTGGTATTATTACTTCATTTGTTTTAGGAATACTTTCGCTTATCTTTACAATTGTAGCTATTGTGAAAGCAAATAATGGCGAAGATTATTTACCACCATTATCTATTAGATTTTTCAAATAATAGTTACACAATTTTGTGATATTTTACAGCCATTGTAATAGTAAAAACGCATTTACATTATTTTTTCAATGTAAAGCAACTAATATAGGGCTTTGCGCCTTGTCTTAATTTTGTAACCTTACACATCGTTTATTACAACGATATGTGAGGTTTTTTTAATTACTTTACAAAACAATAACATTCCACACAAACGTAAATTTATCTGATACAGTATGACTTGTCGTTGAAAAAAATGAATTCGCGGCTAAAAATTTTAACTCAGACAATCAAACGAATTACTATATAAGTTAGACAAAATCTTGGGAGGATATTTTAATTATGAAAAAATTAGTAACAGCTACAACATTAACAGCAGGTATTGGAGCAGCAATCGTAGGATTAGATCACGGACAAGAAGCAAATGCCGCAGAAACTACACAATCAACTCAAACTACACAATCAACTACAACACAAAGTTCAAGTGGTAACTTATACACTGCTGGACAATGTACTTGGTATGTATTTGATAAAGTAGGCGGAGATATTGGATCTACATGGGGAAATGCAAATAACTGGGCTTCAGCAGCATCTTCAGCAGGTTATACTGTAAATAATTCACCAGAAGCTGGATCAATTTTACAATCTTCATCAGGTCCAATGGGCCACGTTGCATACGTTGAAAATGTAAATAGCGATGGTTCAGTTGAAGTATCTGAAATGAACTATAGCGGTGGACCTTACTCAGTAAGTGAACGTACTATTCCTGCTGGTGAAGCTAGTTCATATAACTACATCCACGTTAACTAATAAGACAAATAAATTAACAAATATTTTGTAAGAGGCTGGGACAATATTGATTGTCCTAGCCTCTTTTCATATGGGCAGTAGCTGACTGCATTGAAAATGCGCTTTAAACCAAGCTTGCTTCAATGCTAGTCATCCTTGCCGGGGTGGGACAACGAAATCATTTTTTCAAAATCAGATTTCTGTCCCACTCCCTTTGATTACTACAATATATGCATTTACTAACTGAATGGGCACTTTGCACTTCTATTTAAAATTTGAGAAAATGGAGTGGTTTATTACTAAAAGGGAGATGCAAACATGCAATGGTTAAAAGTTATCTTAGCAGGTATCATAGAAGTAATTTGGGTAACAGGACTTAATATTGCTGACTCAACTTTTGCTTGGATTATCGTCATATTATTTATTGGCTTAAGCTTTTATTTGGTAATCTCAGCTTGCAAAAGTTTGCCAGTTGGGACAGTATACGCCATTTTTGTTGGCCTAGGTACTGTTGGTACTGTACTTGTCGAAATGGTGTTATTTAATAATCCATTTAATTTCACAAAAATGGTGTTCATTATTATTTTAATCATAGGTATTATTGGGTTAAAACTTTCAACAGAAGAAGAAGGTGAAACATAATGGCATGGCTAATTTTATTAATAGCTGGTTGTTTAGAAATAATAGGTGTTATTTTATTAAATGAAATAATTAGAACTAAAAATAAATGGTTAGTCGTGTGTTTAGCAATTGCATTTATTTGTAGTTTTAGTACTTTAAAACTGGCGATGAATGGCATTCCCATGGGCACTGCTTATGCTATATGGAGTGGTATGGGTACAGGTGGTGGCACTGTAGTTGGGATGTTGTTTTATAATGAGTCAAAAAATAAAAAACGCGTTTTCTATATCGGCATGATTATCGTTGCCGTAATTGGACTAAAAATAATTAGCTAAGCGTTTCCATTTGTTACTTATGCTATTCTTTAATATACTTATTTTAAAGGAAGTGATACATATGACAAAAGTATTTATCGCAGGAGCAATACCTGAAGCTGGGCTTAATTTACTTAAAGCTCAATTTGATGTTGAAATGTATGAAGGTGAAGGCCTTATTGATCAACAAACATTAAAAGAAGGTGTCAAAGATGCTGATGCACTCATCAGTTTATTATCTACAAATGTAGATAAAAATATTATTGATGCTGGTAGTAAGTTACAAATTATCGCAAATTATGGAGCTGGCTTTAATAATGTCGATGTTGATTACGCACGTCAATTGAATATTGATGTTACTAACACTCCAAAAGCTTCTACTAATTCAACTGCGGAATTAACCTTTGCTTTAGTATTAGCAACAGCACGTAGAATCGCAGAAGGTGATAGATTATGTCGCACTACAGGCTTCGATGGCTGGGCACCACTCTTCTTTAGAGGGCGTGAAGTATCAGGCAAGACTATAGGTATTATAGGATTAGGTGAAATTGGTAGCGCCGTAGCACGAAGAGCTAAAGCATTCGATATGGATGTTCTATATACTGGTCCTAACCAAAAACCTGATAAAGAAAAAGAAATCGGTGCAAAATATGTTGACTTAGATACATTGTTAGCCAACGCTGATTTTGTAACAATCAATGCTGCGTATAGCCCACAATTACATCACATGATAGATACACCACAATTCAAACAAATGAAATCTACAAGTTATTTAATTAATGCTGCACGTGGCCCTATCGTAAATGAGCAAGCATTAGTCGATGCACTGAAAGCTAAAGACATTGAAGGCGCCGCACTAGATGTCTTTGAATTTGAACCTAAAATTAACGACGAACTTAAAACATTAGACAATGTCGTAATTACCCCTCATATCGGTAATGCCACATTTGAATCACGTGATATGATGTCGAAAATAGTCGCTAATGATACGATTCTTAAATTAACAGGTGAGCAACCACAATATATTGTAAATAAATAAAATATGAAAAGAGACTAGGACAAAATTGGTTCGTCCTAGTCTCTTTATATATGTCATATTATTTATCTTTTGTTTTATAAATGAACTTTGTTTGTCTTGCTAATAAACTATTAGGTATACGTTTGGCAATAGCATTTCTTACTTTGATAAATAAACGTTGCGTAGATTGTGCCACTTTTCCTATTTTACGTGACTTTTTAATGATTTTTTTCGTATGTTTCACACGTAATTTATCATATCTTTCCAATGCTTGATCAAAATCATAAGTTTCTAAACAGTTAGCCAAAACGATAGCATCTTCCATCGCTTGCCCTGCACCCTGTCCTAAATTTGGCGTAGTCGCATGTGCTGCATCACCTAACAATACTGTACGGTTGTACACAAAGGTTTTGAGAGGTTTCAAATCATAAATATTATGCAATAAGATTCCTGTCTCACTTTGTTTATCTAATACTTCCCTTACTTCATTAGGAAAATGATTAAAACGTGCTTGTAAATGTGGTTTACCATACGTTTGATATTCAGTGTTGTGGATTTTAGCATTAATGGCAATAAACCAATATACTTTATTATTCAATAATGGCACAATGCCAACTCTACCTTGTTTCGACCAATATTCTGTCGCAGTATTAGCATCTTTTAATTGCACATCATTGACTAAACCTCTGAACACTGTATAACCTTGGTAATTGACTTTAGTATTAGGTGCTACACTAGCTCTAACACTTGAGTGAAGCCCATCTGCACCGATACAAAGGTCAAATGTTTCTGCCTCGTGTTTTTCAAAATGAACTGTTACTTTATTAGCCTCATTTTCAATGCTAAGTACTTGATATCCTGTATAAATAGAAGACGATTGCACGTACGATTGAATTGTTTCTAATAAACTTTGACGTTCTAACGTTAAATTTATAGTATTTCGTTTCAATTTTATTTTTGATAAAGCTGTGCCAGAATTATCCGCTATTGCTAGTGTATCGATAATTTGTCCTGCATTTTTAATGCCTTTTGCTAAATCGTGGTTATGCAATTTATCTATGACATTACCGCCGATACCGATTCCTGCACCTACTTCACTAAGTTCCTGATTTTTTTCAAATACTTTTACTTCATGTCCATGTTCTTGTAATAATGCAGCCACGGTTAGACCACCGATTCCTGCACCTACTACTGCTATTTTCACTTTATTTGCACCTCATATCTAAAATTGTAAGCCTCTGATATCAACATGAAAAAGGGAATAACGCGACTGTATACGCACAACGTCATCCCTTATTCTATATATTTTATTTATAATAATGCTTACTAATATCGTCTTTCTTAATACCTAGTTTATCATAGTAACGTTTCATAATTCGAGCAATATTTTCATCCCATTCTATATCACTAGCATATTGATGTTTTCCTGGGTTTTCGGGATTCCAGCGCATTTGATACAATGATATTTGGTCTTTATCAAAATAATTACCACGTACAAACTTAGCGCCTCCTTCAATTGCTTTTTCAGGCGAGTCCCATTTTTGCTGTTTGGCAAAACTACTACCTGTCTGGACGGCCGCTTCATCGAATGCACCAATGCCAAAGAAATTATAGTAATGTTTACCATTATCTTTAATGCCCTTCGCTAAGTTCGACTTACCATTACCCGTTTCTACTAATGCATGACTTATTAAATAAATAACATTTACATCATGTTTTTCCTGTGCTTCTAGAAATGCTTTCCCTTTATCTTTAAAAACACCCTTATCACGTAATATCTGATTCACTTCTTTTTCTGATAAGTATACAGGTTCTGAAATGTCCATATGATTTAAATCATCATTGCTATTTTCAATTTTCATTGCTTCTGCTACTTCTGCTCTAGAAGCATCAACGAATTGTTGATTCTCTTCTTTCATATTCAATGTTCCTTCAGCTAACTGTCGATTAACAGCTTTATCAAATGTATATTTTTGTTTATTTTCAAATAACTCTGTTTCATTAATAATAAGTAAAATGGCAAATATCACTAAAATTATAGTCAAGAAAATCATAGGCAATCGCTGCTTCACTTTTTCATTCATGCTCTAAAAACTCCTTGTAGCATTTAATTAGGTTAATACATAATAAGCAAGAATCACTGCTAAGACCACAATAGCAAATGATACATTAATAATTATTTTCATTGCCGTACGATCTCTAAACATTGAATTAAATATGACTAAGCTAATCGCTAATGAAACTGCAAACATAGTGATAGCCATAATAAAATTCATCATAACTAAGAATATAATCCCTAATACTAAAAAGATATTAGAACATATTGCCATTACTTTTATCATCTTCACATTAATATGCGACTCACTCCCAACTGAATCAGTTTAACTATATACTTCTAACTTTCAAAATTGTATCATATTTTCAGTTGAAAGCTATAGCACAATTCTTAACAACAAACGTTCATACCCAAGGTTTTATAATTGGCATACATTAACAATAACTAATCACTTATGTTAATAGACAGTTAAATTTCACTTTTAAAATTTAAGCAAACACAAAAAGAACCGGGACATAATTAGTGTCCCGGCTCCTATAAGTTGTATGATGGCTAAATAATATTAACCTCTCGACATACCTTTTAAAAGGTTCAACATGTACGTCAAGCTACGATTCATTTCATCATCTTTTAAAATACCCATCAATCCTGTAATGGATGTTTTTTGATTTGGATTGGCTTGATTAGCTACACGCAGACCTTTATTGACTTTATTAAGTGTAGTGCTTAAATCATCAACGTCTAAATCACCTAATAAAAATACTAGTGATGCCATATTTGAAATTAAGCCAGAATATTGGTCTTTATTTAGCTCAACTGCAAATTTATTAGCAATGACGCCGCGACCTTTAACTGCACCTGATAGTGCATCTAGTAACTTGGCATCATCCAAAGTGCTAATTATATTAATAGCTTTTAAAATGCTTTCTTTATTTTCTGCAATTGCTGTGGTCACTTCATCTAAGCTTTCCTGTTTGATTTGTTCGTCTGTTTTTTGAATACGGTTAATTTTAGTAATTCTCTCAGCCATTATTTATCCACCTGATTTCCTGGAAAGACATAATCTTCACGTGCCCATTTATTTTCTACTTGGACACTATATTGTGGCTTACGATGTTTGTCGACACGGAAATTCGTTGGATTTAAAGGTGATTTACCTCTTCTCGTTTTCACTTCCATACGACAACTTGTACGTTTGTATGACGGCGTATCTGTATCTTTATCAACGTCACTATTAGTTAGTAAGTTAATTGCGCCATGATCACCGTGTTTCATCGCATTATTATTTAATGGAATATATATTTCTTTGCCTTTAACGCGATCTGTTACATGAACGACCAATTCCGCCTCTCCAGTGTCAGAGATTAATTTTACTTCGGCACCTTCATGTATACCTCTGTCCTCTGCAAGCTCTGGTGATACCTCAACAAATGCATTTGGCATTTTATATTCTAATCCAGGCACTTTATATGTCATATTGCCTTCATGGAAGTGTTCTAACAATCTACCATTATTCACATGCAAATCATAAACATCGTTTTGTTTAAAGAAGTTATCAAAAGTCAGTGGGAAGAATTTAGCCTTTTTATTGTCAAAGTTAAAGCCATTTAAATATAATGTCGGTTCATCAGTGCCATCTTCTGCAACTGGCCATTGCAAGCTATTATAACCTGCTAAACGCTCATAATTCACACCTGAATAAGATGGTGTTAATCTAGCTATTTCATCCATAATTTGACTTGGATGTGTATAATTCCACTCATAGCCTAATGTTTGAGCTACAGCTTGGATAATTTGCCAATCTGGTTTTGATTCTCCTTTAGGTTCTAATGCTTGATATAAACGTTGGATTCGACGTTCAGTGTTAGTAAACGTACCTGTTTTTTCTAATGAAGGACTTGCAGGTAATATCACGTCTGCATAAGAAGCTGTGAAAGTGAAGAATTCATCTTGTACTACTAAGAATCCTACTTTTTCCAATGCCGCTTGTACAAAGTTAATATTAGAATCTACAATACCTGTATCTTCACCATAAAGATATAGTGAATCAATTTCTCCGTTATGGATACCTTCCATCATTTGGTGATTGTCTTTACCGGGTTCAGCTGGTAAAGCTTCGCCATATTCACGTTCAAATTTAGCACGAATATCATCATCTGCTACCTTTTGATAACCTGGGAATTGATCAGGCATACTTCCCATATCACTACAACCTTGAACATTGTTATGACCACGTAATGGATAAGCACCTGTACCAGGTCTTCTGTAGTTCCCAGTAGCTAGTAACAGATTGGAAATTGAAGTAGATGTGTCACTACCAATGTCTTGTTGTGTCACACCCATAGCCCAACAAATAGACACAGATTCAGCTGCTGCCATTTGATGCGCAAAATCAATTAAATCTTCTTTCGGAATACCAGTTGTTTCTTCAGCAAATTCCATAGTAAATAGTGCTAGTGAGTTATAATATTCCTCAAAATGATCTACCCATTCATCAATAAATGCTTGGTCATGTAGATTGTGATCAATAATATATTTTGTTACTGCTGATATCCACACTAAATCTGTACCTGGTTTAGGTTGGTAGAAATTATCAGCACGTTCTGCCATTTCATGCTTTCTAATATCAAATACGTTAAGTGTATTATTATAAAGCTTATGACCGCGTTTAATTCTGGAAGCAATAACCGGATGTGCTTCGGCTGTATTTGTTCCGATAAGTACGACCATACTCGCTTGCTCTAAATCTTCTATAGAACCGGAATCTCCTCCGTGTCCTACAGTTCTAAATAAACCTTTTGTTGCAGGTGCTTGACAATAACGAGAACAGTTATCGACATTATTTGTTCCAATAACTTGTCTCGCTAATTTTTGCATTAAATAGGACTCTTCATTAGTCGCTTTAGATGAAGATATAAATGCTAGTCCATCTGCGCCTTTGTCAGCTTTAACTTTTGTAAAGTTATCAGCTACAACTTTTAACGCTTCATCCCATTCAACTTCTTCAAAAGCATCACCTTTACGAAGCAATGGTTTAGTTAAACGTTCTTCTGAATCGATATAATCCCAACCGAACTTACCTTTTACACAGCTCGAAATTTTGTTAGCAGGTGATTCTGGTTGTGGTTGGACTTTTATAACTTCTCTATCTTTTGTCCAAACATCGAACGAACATCCTACACCACAGTATGTACATACTGTTTTAGTTTTTTCGATACGCTCTTCTCGCATTGCCGCTTCAGAATCTGAAACTGCAAATAGCGGACCGTATCCTGGTTCTGCTTTTTTCGTCAAGTCAATCATTGCCGCTAATGAACCTGGTTCTAAGTCAGTCATATAGCCAGCATTACCTTCCATATCTACTTCCATCATGGCATTACATGGACATACAGTGGCACATTGACCACATCCAACACATGATGATTCATTAATTGAGACATCATTATCCCAAATAACACGTGGTTCTTGACGTTCCCAATCAATTGTTAACGTTTCATTGACTTGCACGTCTTGACAAACTTCTACACAACGCCCACATAATATACATTGATTTGGGTCATAGCGATAAAATGGTCCATAATCTTTTTCATATGGTTTGTCTTTATATTCATAGGTTTGATGTTCTAAGCCCCATTGATCCATTGTATTATGAATTTCACAATCACCATTATTGTAGTCACAAACTGTACAATATAATTGGTGTTTTTCTAATATACGGTCTAACGCTTCTTTTTGACTGTCTTGAACTTTATTATTTTGCGTATCGACAACCATAGGCCGATTTATAACTGTACTACATGCGCGTTCAATTTTACCGTCGATTTCAACTGTACATGTATCACAAGTTTGAATTGGACCTAACGATTCGTTATAACAAATCGATGGTACAAATGTTTCTTGACCCTTGATAAACTCAAGTAAATTAGTACCTGGTTCAGCAAGATAGTCCTTACCATCTAACGTCACGATTAAATGCTCCTGCATTAAATCACCCCTTCAATATTATTATTGCCCATTATTCTTTATATCTATGGTGATTCACTTGCTAGTCTTAGAAGCCCCACGCTTCCAAAAGTAACATTGCTTTAATTGTAAATCTTACTGCTCAAAATGTTAAGGCTTTCTATTATATTCCTTAATTTATAATTTCAAAACACTAAAAAACGGAGTGTGATAGAAATCTAATTTTATTAAAAAGATTTCGTCGTAACACTCCGCCAAGGATAACTAGAACTGAACAAAAATTGATTTGAAGCGCCTTCAATTACTGACAATATGAAATGAGACTGGGACAAATCAATGACGTCCCAGCCTCTCGGTGTTAAATTTCTAAATTATCTTTAATTTTATTTTGAATATCGCTTAATGAACTTTCACTTGGTATAAAATAATACAATCCATCATCTTGAATACCACCTTGTCCATCTAATTGATTTCTATTAACTGTTTCATTTGCATCCTTATACTTACTTCTAATTTTTGTTAAATCGCCTAGTGATAAATCAGTCGTCACGTTATCTTTAATATGGTCCATAATACCGTTAAAGTGTGTAATAGATTTAGTACTTGTCAATTTATTCGCAATACCTTGCATTACTAGCTGTTGACGTTCTTGTCTGCCGAAATCGCCACCAGCACCGCTTTCTTTTCTACTTCTAATGAAGGCCATTGCTTGCTCACCATCCATATGCGATTTCTCACCTTCTACAAATGAAGCACCATTATAACTAAATGTTGCATTGCTCACAACATCTATACCGCCAAGTGTATCAATCATATCTTTCATACCATCCATATCGATTGTGGCATAGTGATCAATTGGCACATCTAATAATTTTTCAAGTGATTTCACAGCCATATCTGGTCCGCCATAAGCATGCGCATGGTTAATTTTCTCTGTGGATCCGTGGCCAACAATTTCAGCTTGCGTATCTCTTGGAATACTTACTATTTCTGATGTTTTTTTATCTGGATTCATAGAAATGACCATTATAGAATCACTTCTCTGCCCACCACCATTAGCATTTCTTTCAGCATCTGAATCTACACCTAATAGTGCAATTGTAAATGGATCACCATTATTTAAGTTTACCTTTTTATCTCTTAATTCTGATTTGTTTCTATCTAATGGGTTATGAATTGAATTTCCTACTGAAAAGATTTTAAAAGCCAAATAAATAACTGCTACTATGGCTAAAATAACTAAAATACCGATCAACCATAACAGTATTTTTGTAAGCAACCCCATTTTTTTACTTCTTTTATATTCCGAGCGGCTCAATTGTATCACTCCAATTCTCTATTCTATGAGTTTAAGTTCATTCAATGAATTATTATATAGTAAACCATGTCCCTTGACATAGTGCTTAAGACCTATTTATATTTACAGAAATTTAATATTTCGCATATCCATTTCCACTATTTATTATTTGCAATATTTCCTCATGGCACCCTGGATTACTAATAATAAATGGGCCACTTGTGGCATAATCTAAATGTGTATTGCTTAATGTTGTCATTGTCAAACCAAGTTCCTCTGCGAATAAAAACTGTGCAGCTATATCCCATGGTTTAGGATTGGTATTGATATGTGCACCAAATTGTCCTTGTATCACTCTTACTGAATCAAGCCCACATGAACCGATAAAACGATAACTAAAAGCAGCATCGTATAAATCATTAATCGTGTCATTATTCATTACTTGTGAATTGAATGAAATAATTGCATCTGCCAAGTCCATTGTTTCTGGTGGTGTAATAGGTTCACCATTGGTATAAGCTCCATAACCTCTTACTGCTTTATGTAACTGTTGATGTGGATAATCATATATGTAAGATAATGTTGGCACGCCATCAACGAAATAACCTAATATAATACAATAATCCTCTTGCTGCTTTACCAAGTTTGTTGTGCCGTCAATCGGATCCATAATCCATACATGTCCCTCTTTTGGAGTTACTTCGTCATTCGATTTTTCTTCTGCTAATAATTGATGGTCAGGATAGTTATCATTTAAAAATTGTTGGAATTGTAGTTGAATTGTTTTATCAACATTTGTCACTAAATCAAATCTATTGTGTTTTGTTGATGTTTCCATCTCTCCAATTAAATTTGGTATCACTTGATCTAACGTTAATAACCACGACCTAATTGCATTATCTAGTTCGATTAGTTGTTCTTTATTCATAAAATACACCTCTCGTAATTCACTATTTTAGTTATGTATAATTTTCTCTATTCTACCACAGATGACTGATATGCTTATAGCTTAGTTTGCTAAAGTAGAAACAAAAAAACCGACTAGCAATACTAGTCGGCATTAGAAAGGAAAGTAAGTAATAAATATTGAAGATGTTTGAATAGTAACTTGCGCGATTAGATATGTAACAAAAACTATATGTAATAGCCTACCCCTTTGCAATCTAAATCGCTATCCCCTTTTGTTACTGTCTATATATTAACATAACCTTTCGTAAAATGTAAGCGTTTTCTAAAAATTTATTTGTAACTTTTTTGTAAAATGCCTAAGAATGTCGTCACCATCGTATTTATGCTATAATAAATGTAATATGTAATCAATGGGAGGTGACTTTCTATGAATAAGCGTGAGCGACAAAATAAGATTGTTAATGCCATTCATCATAATAAACAAATTTCTGCATCTGATTTAGCTAAACATCTGGACGTCTCAAAGCGGACAATCTTAAGAGATATTCAAGATTTAGAAGACCAAGGTGTCAAAATATTAGCTAAACATGGTAAATTGGGTGGTAACCAGTTACAAGAAACAGAGCAAAGATACGCCATTGAACTTACAGAAAGTCAACTTTCTGCATTATTTTTAGTATTAAATGAAAGCCAATCTATTTCATCTCTTCCATACAAAGAAGAAATTCATGCAATTATAAAAAAATGCTTAAATTTACCATATAATAAATTGCGTAAAACTTTAAAAAAATTAGACCGTTACATTAAATTTGATGACCAACATCACGAAATATTACCAACCTTATTTTCTGATTTACTAATTTATTGTACCGAACGTAATGTTATGGCAATGGAATACTCACATTCTAATGAGCATACGCAGACAGAAAATGTCATTTTTATTGGATTACTGTGCGAACAAGGCCTATGGAAAGCGATTGTCTTTGAAATAGGATCTGGCCGTACAAATGAAATTCCAATTGTTGCTATTCAAGATATCGCATACTCTTTTGAAAAAAAGATCAAAACACATGATATATCAATTAAAAATTATAAAGAGTTTTTAAACCCAGCTGAATTGTAAATTCATAATATAGCTAAACGCTAGTTATTAGTAAAGTCGCATATTTGCACACCAAATCAACATCCATCTGATTGATAATGTAAATATGCGTCTTTAGTTTATTTATATTATCAATCCTTTCCACTTCTTCAGTTATACTTCTTACTTTTAAACACTTCATTACATTTTCATAAGGAGTGCCTCATGTCAAAACAAGTTTACAGTCATATTAAGAATCAACTCAAGCACCTACTCACTTTATTAGAACTTTTTAAATATAAACTAGTAATGGAAGATACAGATATAATAATTACTCAAACAGAACTCCAACAATTTATTAATCAAGCATATAATTATGCCACAATTCATTTTCAATCAAACCAATGCCCACTCATCCAAAATTACCTCCACATGATAACTGACTTACAACAAAATCCCATTTCCCTACTGACTGTTGGTAATACTTATAGTTATATTGATAATTATCAAATATGTGTATATAAACTCTACGAACAATTTGTGCATTTCTGAAATATTGTTACATATTGAAATGAGTTTATTATTCATATTGTAATATATTTTCAAATATAATATAATGTAAGCGATTACAAATATCAGGAGGGATAGCTATGCATGGTTTCTCTGTTTATTTAGGACAGCCTATCAATCAACGTTACATAGATAATTTGATTAGCCTAGGCTATGATACTATCTTCACTTCTATTCAAATTCCTGAAGAAGATGAAACTACTAAACTTATATATTTACAACAATTATTGTCTCACTTACAAGATTGTTCAATTACTTACATTATCGATGTACAACCTACGTTACTCAATCAACAACTCTATGACTTATTGCATCAATATCAAAATTCTCGTTTTTTAATACGCATTGACACAGAAACATCATTAACCGCTGTCAACGAGATCATTCGCCATAACTTTGAATGTTGTCTAAATGCCAGCACAATTGATGCAACCTTGCTTGTTCACCTTTCCAACCATGTCGTTAACTTCAAAGCAATTAGTTATTGTCATAATTATTACCCACGTCCAGATACTGGTTTAAGTTCACAGTTTGTAACCGCACAAAATTCACTTATTAAAACATTTAATCCAAGTGCAGAAATTTTTGGATTTATCGCCGGTACAGAAAAACGTAGTCCCTTACACAAAGGGTTACCTACAATTGAAAAAACGAGATGGACTCATCCGTTATGTAGTGCACAAAATCTAATCGATACAGGTATTGATGGTGTCATCATTGGAGATACATCGTTAGCCAATCATTATGCAGAAAGATTAATAAAACTGTTACATGACCGTCATTTTATCTTGTCGCTTGCTCATATTGAACCATATAGCGAAGACATTTTATTTCAATCGCATACTGCACGACCAGATAATCCAGAAAGTGCTATACGCTCGCAAGAAGCACGACTGTATAAATCTCAGCAAATAGCACCTAATAATAATTTAAACAGAGTGTTCGGTGACATAACATTAGATAATCATTTAAATGGGCGTTATGAATGTGAGTTGCAAATTATCAAAGAAGATTTACCAAAACATCCACATGTGAATTGCGTGGCACGTATCTCTGCAGCAGATCACCCTCTCATACCATTGATAAAGCCAAATGATACATTTGAATTTCAAAAAGGAGTTGCAGACAATGAAACATTTAACGACTGAAAATAGAAATGAAGCTACGATGCACTTAGATGAAATGAGCATTGAAGATGCACTAACTATTATGAATGAAGAAGATCAACGTGTACCTCAAGCAATCAAACAAGTTATCCCGACGCTCAGTAACATTATCAACTTGACGGCAACACAATTTAGTAAAGGAGGAAGATTAATTTATATGGGCGCTGGCACAAGTGGCAGATTAGGTGTACTAGATGCTGCAGAATGCGTTCCTACTTTCAACACTGAACCTACTGACATCATCGGACTTATCGCAGGTGGCGAAAAAGCTATGACAACTGCAATTGAAGGTTCCGAAGATAACGAGACATTAGGAGCAACAGATTTAAAAGATTTAGCTTTAACTTCAATGGATGTCGTCATTGGTATTGCAGCAAGTGGTAGAACACCGTATGTTATAGGCGGCTTGCAATATGCACAATCTATAGCCGCACAAACTGTAGCAATTTCTTGTAATACAGCAAGTGAAATTAGTAAACACGCTGATTATCCCCTAGAAGTTAATGTTGGTCCCGAGGTATTAACTGGTTCTACACGCTTAAAATCTGGAACTGCACAAAAGTTAATATTGAATATGATTTCCACGATTACGATGGTACGTTGTGGTAAAGTCTATGATAATTTAATGATTGATGTTCGACCAACAAATGAAAAGCTTGTACACAGAGCAATCGGTATCATTCAAGATATTTGTGATATTAATTCAACACAAGCACAGCAACTATACGACAAAGCTAATCAAAATTTAAAAGTAGCAGTAGTAATGCATTTATGTGATATAGATAAATCTGCAGCTGAAGCGAAATTAAGTGCACATAACGGTGTAATTAAACAAGCAATACAATCATAAATTAAACAAAGCGGGTGATAGTATGGCAAATGAAAAAAAATTAGCGCATTCAATTATTGATAACGTCGGTGGTATGGAAAATATAGACAACATAATTAATTGTATGACGCGCATACGTATAAAAGTTCATGACGAAAGTAAAGTCGAATTCGATAATTTAAAAGCAATTGATGGTGTAATGGGAGTTGTTCATGATGACCGCATCCAAGTCATTGTCGGTCCAGGAACCGTAAATAAAGTAGCTAACGAAATGGCAGCTAAGAGTGGTGTGGCATTAGGTGACACGATACCGCACGATTATAAAGCTGCAGCTGAAGCAAAAGCAAAGATAAACAAGGAATCATATCAACAAAAGCAAAAGCGTGGTAAATTCAACAAACTCCTCAAAACTATTGCTAATATATTTATACCTTTAATACCAGCATTTATTGGGGCAGGTTTAATTGGTGGTATAGCCGCTGTTCTAAGTAATTTAATGCAAGCTGGTCAAATTTCAGGTGATTGGATAACACAACTTGTGACAGTTTTCAATGTCATTAAAGATGGTATGTTAGCTTACTTAGCGATATTCACCGGTATTAATGCAGCAAAAGAATTTGGCGCAACTCCTGGTCTTGGTGGTGTAATCGGTGGTACTACATTGCTAACAGGACTAACCGATAAAAATATGATTACTAACATTTTTACCGGAGAGCCACTACAAGCAGGACAAGGTGGTATTATTGGAGTTATCTTCGCTGTATGGTTACTCAGTATAGTAGAAAAAAGATTGCATAAAATCGTACCAAATGCAGTCGATATTATAGTGACACCAACTGTTACATTATTTATTATTGGTCTATTAACAATCTTTATCATAATGCCACTGGCTGGCTTTATTTCATCTGGTTTAGTTTTTGTTATTAATTGGATTATTGGTATAGGTGGTATTTTCAGTGGATTTATCATAGGTGCCTTTTTCCTACCACTTGTGATGCTCGGTTTACACCATATCTTCACCCCTATTCATATCGAAATGATTAACCAAACTGGCGCAACTTATTTATTACCAATAGCAGCAATGGCTGGTGCCGGTCAAGTAGGTGCTGCCTTAGCATTATGGGTAAGATGTCGCAAAAATCAAACATTACGCAATACATTGAAAGGTGCACTACCAGTTGGATTTTTAGGTATCGGAGAACCTTTAATATATGGTGTTACATTACCACTAGGTAGACCTTTCTTTACAGCATGTATAGGAGGCGGTATAGGTGGTGCTGTCATAGGTGGCATCGGACATATTGGTTCTACCGCTATTGGACCTAGTGGTATCTCATTATTACCACTCATTTCTGATCACATGTATTTAGGCTATATAGCTGGTTTACTCGCTGCTTATTTAGGTGGATTTGTTTTCACTTATTTACTCGGAACGACAAAAGCTATGCGAGAATCTGACCATTTAGGTGATTAATTATGACAAATATTTTCCATCAAATCGATAACAAATATTTTGAATTAACCAAAAGCGAGAAGAAAATTGCAGACTATATTTTACAATCACCGCAACACATTATTTCCATGTCAGTACAAGATTTAGCGGAAACTGTAAATACAAGCACCGCTTCCATCGTAAGATTTAGTAAGAAAATGTCTACTCAGGGGTTTCAAGACTTAAAAATTGCTATTTCTAGATACTTACCTACTGATAATATGAGTAATCATCATATCGAACTGAAAGCTGGAGAATCAGTAGAAACACTCACCAATAAAATGATTTCGCGCGCAACAAGTACAATGCACGCTGCAGCACAACATATTAACGCCAATATCGTTGATCAAGTCTGCTATGCATTAAAACATGCTAAGACAATCTTTTTGTTTGGTTATGGTGCTTCTTCCATTACAGCAGAAGATTTGTTTCAAAAGTTTTCGCGAATTGGATTGCCGGTCAGATTAATTAAAGAAACACATTTGTTTATGACTACACTCGCAACACACGGTGAACAAGACTGTATTATTTTTATTACCAATCAAGGTAATCATAGTGAGTTACAAGCAATGATTAAAGTCGCCAATGATTATCATATTAATATTATTACAATAACAAGCTCTTATAATAATTACATTGCTTCACATGCTAATTTTACAATCATCTATGGTACAACCGATGAAAATGAATTACGTATGGCTGCTACTACTTCATTATTTGCCCAATTATTCACTGTAGATATATTATATTATCGCTTTATCGCTTTGAATTATAATGAAGTTTTAGATGCTATAACACAGTCAAAAATGGCACTTAATAATTATCATAAACATATCTCAAAAATTAAATTCAAACATTAAAAAGCAAAGTGCTGTAATAAGCACTTTGCTTTCAAAATGTAGACAAACTTTAGGTGAACGTGACTAAGGTTCCTCTATTTATATCTATTGGATGATTTTATTAAATACCAGTAGTCTTTCAGAGCATTACCACTCCTTTTAATAACCACATTGCCATTTTTTAAGATTCATGATTCCACAAATTAGTGTAGTATCCATGGAAACTTTTATAATTCCTCTGTATCGTTTCCCTTTACGACCATGTTGCTTTTTTGCATCACTGATTTTTTTCTATTGTTGGAGTGCATAATTTATATATTATTGGCAGTGATTTGGGCCGACTCCTGCGGGAATAGCACTAGCCGAAGACTACAGGCTAACGCAGTGATCGCGGAAAGCGTGCACAAAAAACTGCCAACAAAATAAAAGCAAAGTGCTGTAATTAGCACTTTGCTTTTATTACTTCATTGTTTATTGTTGAAAGAATTCAAAAATATTTTTGGCATTGTCTGTATTATCAATATTACCTTTGAATTTTTCCGAACCTTGACCCATAGCATAGGTATTTACATCTTCACCAGTATGCCCATATGTTGTCCATCCAGTATTAGATTTATCATTGATAGGTTTTTGAATCGCGTCCTGTAATTTTTGTAATTGATCTTCGTATTCAGAATCGTCTTCTTTTAACCCTTTCATATTTTCAGCTTCTTCTTTAATATCCGACATGTTATCTTTAGAAATTTCGAAGCCGTAACCTTCATTAATTACTTTTTCTGGATTTTTACCATCTGCAATTTGTTCTGTCATATATTTACCAGAATGCTTCATACTATGAATCGCATCTGGATTCCATTCATAATCTTCACCTTTAGCGACTGACATTCCACCAGTAGCATGGTCAGCTGTAGCTACGACAAGTGTATCAGGGTTAGATTTGGCATATTCGGTAGCATGTTTAAATGCTTTTTCAAATCCGCCCATTTCTGACATTACACCTGTAACATCATTAGGATGTCCTGCTTTATCAATTGAAGCACCTTCAACCATTAAGAAGAAACCTTTATCATTTTTAGATAAACGGTCTAATGCACTTTTTTCCATATCTACAAGTTCTGGATTTTTATTAGGCGCATCTATGTTTAATGGCATATCATTTTTAGCAAACAATCCTAATACTTGATCTCCCTTAGAGTTCTTCAAGTCATTTTTGTTTTTAACAATATCATAACCATCTTTTTTAAATTTCTTAGTTAAATCACCGTTATCTTTACCAAAGTATTCTGAGCCACCACCTAGTAAGACATCTACTTTATGTTCACCATTTATTTTATCATTATAAAATTGTTGTGCGATTTCGTCTTTTTTATCACGATCATCTACGTGAGAAGCATAAGCTGCCGGTGTAGCATCTGTAATTTCAGCAGTTGACACCAATCCAGTTGATTTACCATTTTCTTTAGCCTGTTCTAATACAGTTTTAACTTTTTGCTTATTGGCATCTACTCCAATAGCACCATTAAATGTTTTATGGCCAGAACTGAATGCTGTAGCACCTGCTGCAGAGTCAGTAACATTTTCTTTTGGATCATTGGGATTTGTACGTTGTGTACCGACTAAATGTTCATCAAAAGCTGTTTTGTCCATCTCTTTTGTATTTGGGTCATCTGCAAAATAACGATATGCTGCATTATAAGAAGGTCCCATGCCATCGCCCACTAGGAAAATCACGTTTTTAGGATTTTTAGTGTTCCCAACGTATGATACTTCGTCTTTGTTTTTTGCTGATTCTTTACTTGACGCTTGAGAGATTGAAGACGTTCCAATAGAACTAGCAGCTATAGAAGTCGCTAACGATAATGTCGCAATTTTCTTCCACATATTCATGCTAAAAAACTCCTTTAGGATATGTATTTGTTAATCTATGGTTTATTTTAATAAACTTTTTTTGAGATACTATTGAGATAACATTAAGTTTGTGTAAATAAGACGGTTTAATGTAAACAAGTGAGCGATAAATCGAAGCATTACTTCGATTTATCAACTCACTTGTTTTTAATTTCATAGTTCGCCTTTAAAGTAGTCTTAAAGTACAAACGAGAAAATTATTAAATTTAATCTTGTTGTTTATGATAACCTTTCACAAAATAGAAAGTTGTCATAAACGCTAAGAAAATAATACCAATTACTACTGAAACAACTGTTTCTTTATTAAATAACATACCGATAAGTACAATAATTAAAAATGCCATTGTTATATAATTTGATAACGCGCCTCCAGGCATTTTGAAAGGATGGCCTTCTAATAAAGCAGGGTTCCCTTTACGGAAGCGTAAATGGCTGATTAATATCATAAACCAAGGTACCATACCTGGTAAGATTGATGCACTATATACATAAACAAAAATACTATCTGCACCTTCGATAAACATTGGCAAGATTACGTTAAGTAATGCACCAATTAAAATACCGATAGCAATTGCTGTTACAGTATAAACAGGCACACCATTTTTCATTACTTTCAAGAAAATCTTAGGCATTTGACCGCGCTGTGCTAATGTATACGCCATACGACTAGCACTGAATATACCAGAGTTACAACCTGACATCGCTGCAGTTAATACAACAAAGTTAATTAAACCAGCTGCAATAGTAATACCTACTTTAGCGAATGTTGCTACGAAAGGACTTCCTAGATTACCAAGTTCATCCCAAGGATAAACAGTTACAATAACAAAGATAGCACCAACATAGAAAATAAGTATACGCCAAATTACACCGTTTACAGCGCTTTTAATATTTTTTTGTGGATCTTTTGTTTCACCAGCAGTAATACCAATTAATTCTACACCTTGGTATGAACCGATAACGATAGATAATGCAAAGAAGAATCCAAGCCATCCATTTGGGAAGAACCCACCATTAGCCCATAAATTAGATAAGCCAATCGCTTCGCCACCATTACCTAAACCAAAGAAAATAATGCCGAAACCTGCAATAATCATAAGAATTATTGTTATTACCTTAATCATTGCAAACCAAAACTCAAATTCGCCAAAAGCTTTAACCGAAACTAAATTTGCGCATAATAACAATGCTACGACAATGACTCCAGGAATCCACTGTGGTAAATCCGGGAACCAATAATTCATATATTGTCCTACAGCTATAACTTCACTCATCCCGACGACTACCCATTGGAAAATGTTACTCCAAGCAGTCAAATAACCTGCGACCGGATGTATGTAATCACTCGCAAAGTTTGCAAAGGAACCTGTAGTTGGATATAGATAAACCATCTCACCCATAGCTCTCATTACTAAAAATAAAAAGATACCTGCAATTAAATATGCAAATATTACTGAAGGTCCCGTCCATTTAATTGTACTTGTAGCCCCCATAAATAGTCCAACACCTATAGTTCCACCAAGTGCAATCATTCTAATTTGACGCGCACTTAGCCCCCTATGTAATTCATGTTCTTCATTCATTTTATTTAAACCCCATCTCTTTCAAATATAAGTGAGAAACAACACCTATGCATGTCGCTATTATACTATAAATTCTAAAAATTTAAACAATATTTTTTGTATATGAAAGCGTTTTCATTTCCCGCTATTTATTCTATAATATTTTTACAATAATTGCAAAATGTATTTTTTTAATTATTGCATTCTTACAAAATGTAATAATCAACGCACAGTCGCATTACACAATACACTTGCACTTAAATATGATATGTTATAATTCAATTTAGCTTTAACTTAAAGGAGTCCCTTATGAATAAACAATTACTACGCCGTACAATATATATATCAATCGTTTTTGGTTTACTATTTTTCTTTCTGAATTACTTTGGCTCTCAAAATGTCAATGTAGCGCCACTTATAGGTAAATCAATATTAGCAACATGTGTGCTAGCAATTTTATACTTCACATTATTTTCTATGATGCATACACCTGAATTAAAGTTCAAATTTGGTACAACCATACCCATTGCAATGTTGCTTAGTATTTTAATAAGTAGTCTGTTTGGAGCTATCAAAATTGGTATCATAGCAGGCTTGCTTATAGGCGTAATTGCTGGTTATATTTGGGTCTTTATCGAATCAAAGCGTAACGGAGGTGATTCGAAGTGAGTATCTTTTTAGGTATCGTTATTATCATTTTATTAATTGTGAGTCTCATTCCTAACCTCAAAGCAGTTAAAAACAGTAAGCAAACTGGTGAAAAAAATCCTAGATTTGCAATTATGATTGGCATAGATGCAATTTTACTAGTCCTAGTAATTGTAACGTTAGCTTTTCAATTTTTTAAGTAACTAAAAATATACATGTCTATTAAGCGACCGAATTTCTAAATTATTTAGCAATTGGGTTGCTTTTATTTATGTGTCACTGTTGTATCAACGATTGAATACTAGTTGTCTCGTTAACAATGGTCGCTTATGATTAAAACTGATATTGCAATATCAAATAATACAATGCAGTTGCACCTAATAGATATACAACTGAACCTATAAAAAATGATCTCACTTGAATATGAAATGGTATTGTTTTGTTAAAAATTGGGCCCAACACTAAATTACCGATAGCAAGTATTAATGGACCTCCTAAAAACAAAAGTAAAATATATAAATTCATAATGACGTACCTTCTTATTTAGTAAAATAATCAGCAATAATTTCACGTGCGGTTACATTTTTACCGATGAATGGGACTGAACTAAAATCTTGTGCTACTGTCATATCATTCGTATTTACAACGACATCTAATCCAGCTGTAACTGCTGCAGTTGCACCATTAACGGAATCCTCTATTGCTAAACAGTTCACAGGGTTATAATTTAAACGTTGTACTGCAGTTAAATATAATTCAGGATTAGGCTTAACTTCTGCAACGTCTTCTCGCCCTACTATCACATCTATATACTGCTCTAAACCTAGCTTATCGAATGTTGGTTGAATATCCGCGCGATAACTACTTGTAGCAATTGCCATTGGAATATGATGTTGTTTTAAAAAGATCATTAGTTGTTCAATCTCGTCATCGATAGGTAGATCGACACTCGTACGATTGTGGTCTGTGTAGATTGCCTCTTTAGCCTCTTTACCTAATTCCTTCTCTAAGTAGTCATGTAATTCAGTAGCTGCACCGCCTATAGAAGACCTATAGTAATCAAGTGATAAAGGTGTACATTCATGTGCTAATAAGTGTTTATTAATAATTGTAAATAAATGTTTCTCAGTATCTATAATTGTGCCATCAAAATCAAATACTACAGCTTTATACATGATCATACCTCCTTAATGATATGTTTCTTAATTTAGTCTATCATATTTTATTTTGTAACACTCTAGCAAAACGAAAGACGCTCTCTCCCCATTAAGTAAAAAGCGTCTCACAAACATACATTATTTTAGTATAAAGTCACTTAGTTATTTTTTAGACCAATATCTAGCTAAAATAGGACCCGATATATTATGTATCAAACTAAATACCGCTCCAGGTACTGCTGCTAACGGATTAAAATGGACTGTTGCCAGAGATACAGCTAATCCAGAATTTTGCATACCTACTTCAATCGATACTGCCTTTTTATCAGCTCTATCTAATTTAAATAGTTTAGCAAATGTATAACCTAAAGCATAACCAATAATATTATGCAGTATAACTACTCCAAAAATCAGTAAGCCAGTTTGTAATATTTGTGATTTACTGCCACCGACAACAGAGGCCAAAATAAGCGAAATGGCTACCACAGAGACAATGGGTAATGCAGTAGCAGTAGTTGTAGCAAGATTCTTAAATAGTTTCTGTAAAACAAAACCAATAATAATAGGTATTAATACTACTTGTACCACTGACCACAACATACTTCCAAATGAAACCTCTAACCATTGATTAGCAAATAGAAAGATTAAAGCTGGTGTGATAATGGGTGCTAATAATGTAGAGACACTTGTTATCGCTACTGATAATGCTACATTGGCATTCGCTAAATAACTCATAACATTACTCGAAGTCCCCCCCGGACAACATCCTACTAAAATGACGCCGATAGCTATCTCAGGTGGTAAATTAAATATTTTAGCAATGGCAAATGCAGTTATTGGCATAATTGTATACTGCAGTATGACGCCTATAATAACAGCACGCGGTGCTTGAAAAATAATTTTAAAATCCTTAGGGTCAATAGTTAACCCCATCCCCAACATAACAATCCCTAATAAATAAGGTACAAATTGACTCACTGTCGCTAATTGCGCTGGAAAGACAAAACCTATAATGGCAGCGAGTAACATCCAGAACAAGAATGTGTTGGTTGCGAATCTACTTACCTTTGTTAACATCATTCAACACTTCCCTTTTAATAGTAATAAAGAAAAATGTATCACATTTTAGAATTTAGCACAATACGTTTTCAGAAAATTGCAAAGATTTAGATTTATATTGTTCATTCCAAAGACCTAGTGTCAGAAAGAAAAAAGAGTGGTACAATTTAATAGAATTAGAAATGGGTAAAAAATAAAACTCCATTAAAATATTATGCTAATTACACTTCATATATTATTTTTCAGTTCGGAGGGTTTTGATGTTTATAGATAAAACTGAGACTTATATCTTAAATATTGGGGAATTAACAAAGCGCAAACAACGTAATAAGTTATTAAAATTATTGCGCCAGATTACTTTTTGTAAGTCCATACAACACTCAATAAAAAAGAATAACTCAATTTACACAGTAGAAATTATTTTACCGAAGCAACAGTTACCATATGTTATCACTTATCTCAGTCTGCACAACTACACAATCTTTCAAATTTTAACTTCATCAGAACTCGATACATTATTCGATTCAACTCAATTGCCATTATCTTCAAAGCGCTTTGAATTACAAATTGATGGTTTAAATGATGCATTCATCAAAGATAAAGTTATAGATATTATTAACGTGTTAGACAATACAGAAGCTCTATCCTATACATTCACAAAAAATCGCATTAACTTACACTGTTCTGCTGATACATTTTCAAAAATTATTTATCACATTGCTATCCGTAATATTGATATACTTAAAGCAATTTATTTTCCACGCGTTGCACACAAAATGAAATCACATATATCGTAATAATTTACGTTTATTGTATAACATCAATTTAAAGTTACATTAATTACTTGAACTTTAACGTAACCGTGCTAAAAACTAAGTACAAAAAGAGACTGGGACGAAATTATGAACTGCACCCAGTCAAGTAGACAAGTAAATAATTAAAAAATTGGTTAGT